>Ga0233413_10000074_pt1 | contig 50946 bp, 29 predicted proteins | sample Na_anoxic_6_MG_FD_189019 | JGI IMG/M metagenome (GOLD analysis project Ga0233413, IMG submission 189019) | Seawater microbial communities from Saanich Inlet, British Columbia, Canada - Na_anoxic_6_MG | ecosystem: Environmental > Aquatic > Marine > Inlet | place: Canada: British Columbia...
ACCAGGCACAAGAGCATGCAGCAATGTTCCAAGCTCAAGGTGAGGAAGCTCAAGCATATCTTGATGCAAAAAAGAATGAATCTGATAAAGGAACTGGTAAAGGAACTGGTAAAGGAACTGGTAAAGTAACTGGTAAAGTAACTGAGGAAGTTGCTGTTAATCCAAATGTAGCTCCTACATCTCCAGGAGGATGGCAATACTCTCCTTTCTTTCATGCAGGAAAGATTGTTAGTAGAAGAGGTCCTTTTGGTGGAAGTAGTTTCAAAATAAAAGATGGGTCTTTTGGTCCAGGATATGTCTATACAGGATCTCAAGGTGGTATGGCTGCTCCACAATCTGATTTAGATCCAAGACTTCAGAATTACTATATGAATAATGCTAATAGAGTAGTAAATCCAGGACAATCAGTAGACCCAAGAGATCCTAGAAGTGGAGGTTTTGGAGATAGATTAAGAGAAGGTGTTGCAAATGTTGCTGGTGGAATAAGAGATAGATTTGCTGATAGACAAGATGCTAGAGATTTAAATAGAGAAACTAAAAACTTAAAAAGAGCAAATAAAAAATTAGAAAGAAGCGGAGCTGGAATTAGACCTAATAGGTATCAAGGTTATTCAGCTCCATATGTTATAGATGATACACAAGAACCTGTATTACCAACAGAACCTGTATTACCAACAGGACCTAATGTAATAAATATACCAGATCAAGAAACTGGTAGAGAAAGAAGAAAAAGACGTAGAGAAGGAAGAAGAAGTAGTAAAGCATATGGTGGTGAACAGTATTATGGTGCTGGTGGACCATTTGGTCATATCCCTATGCAAGATTATGGAATGGGTGGTGGTTATAATCTACCTATGGGAAGATATGGCATGGAAGGAGATCCTCCTATTGGTGAAAGATGGGGTGTTAGTAAAAGCGGATCTGCCCCTTGGTATGATGTGAATAATACCTTCGGATTAAGGGGAGATTATGTGACAGATAGGACTAATCAATTACCTATAAACTTTATGGCTGCAAACGAAGATTATCCTATGGGAACTAGAATTTTAAACAATGTAGATAAAGGAACTATAAGTTCTGGTATGCCTACCAAAATGACTTTAACGGATCCAAGAATTAATCCTAATTTTATGACGGATTCAATGTTTATAAAGGCGTATGGTGGAGAGCAGTATCAGCTAGGACAAGAAGTTTATCTTGATGGTGGTCAAGTAGAAGAGATGATAAAAAAAGGTTATAAGATTCAATACTTTTAGAATATGAAAAGAAAATGTAAAATAGTAGGTCTTCCTGACAAGCTTCCTACAGCTAGTCAAGGAATGAATGTAGCTAATGGAAATCAAAATCCTGTGATACCTCCTACATTTAGAGGTATGCCTTCTGTTGATTCAGCTCCTGAGATTAAAGTTAATAGATCTTTAAAACCTGTTAAAAGAGAAGATGCTAATCTTGAAGCTGAAAAAGGAGAGACTGTAGTTACTCATCTTAGTGGAGAAGGTATAACTGAATTTTATAACATTGGTGGTAAACGTCATTATGATGGTGGTACTCCTCTTAACTTACCTGATAACTCTTTTATATTCTCTAGAGATAGAACAATGAAAATTAAGGATAAAGAAATCCTTAAGGACTTTGGTAAAAATATTGGTAAGAAGGGAAAGAAATCTTTTACTCCTGCTGAGTTATCTAAACCTTATAACATTAATAGGTACCGTCAGGTTTTAGCTGATCCTAACTCTGATAGAATAATGAGAGAAAGTGCTGAGCTAATGATTGAAAATTATAATCTTAAGCTTGGTAAGCTTGCTTTAGTACAAGAATCACAAAAAGGTTTTCCTGCTGGAATACCTCAAGTAGCAATGCCTTATTTACAAAGCATTGGTGTTCCACCTGAAGAGCTAGTTCCACCACAAGAACCACAGCAGCAACAACTTCCAATGGCTAGATATGGTGGTTCTCCTAATAGTAAAGCTATTCAGAGAATGGAGCCTGGCAACGTGAGTTACTATAATCTACCTAAACATCAAACACCTCCTGGTGAAACTTTAACTCCAATGCCTATCTTAAATCCTTTAGATACTGAAGGTTATCAAAATTGGTATCAAGGTCAACCTCAAGTTGGAGTTGTTGGTCAAAAACAAATGTATGATGTTGCAGGATCTTCAAAATCTAAATTAGGATTTAACGATCCTTATGCACTAGCATCAGGAACATTAGCAGCTTTAACAGCTTTGGGTCAACCGGCAGTAACAGATGAAGATATTGCTAATCAAAATATGAGAATTGATCCTATTGCTACTACACAAGGAATAAACTCTACCAACTTAGGTACTCCTTATTCTACACCAGGATTTGGACCAGGAGCTTTTGCTAAAAAAGGAGGTTCTTTTAAACCACACATGATGTATGATCCTGAAACTGGAGAAGGTTTTATGGCTGACAAGTATGAAGATCATTTAAGAATGAATGATATGGGTTATGGACATGATACTCCTAAAATGGCTCAGGGTGGAGAAAGAGTTAGATTTAATCCAGCAAGTGGTAACTATGATGTTGTATCTCTTGGGGGTCAAGTTATTGGTACAATGATGGCTCCTTCTATGGATAATGGTATACCTGAATATCAAGAAGGATCAGAAACACGGGATCCTAAGAAGTGGACAGAAGAGGAACTAGAATTAAATCAAGGTCAACAAAAAGATGGAGATGTAGTAGAAATAGATGGTAAATTCTATAGAATAACTAATACGTCAATTGACTCTAAAGGGGGTAAACTTGGAGAGGAAGGAAAGTATCCTGTAGCTGATGAAAACCCAATTGATAATTGGCAAGGTATAGACCAGTGGGATGGTACTAATGTAATTACTACTACAAGTGCTGATGAAGATAAAACAACTAAAGTAGATGAAGCAGCAGTTGAAACAACTAAAGTAGCTGATCCTACTACAACTACTACTACTACTACTACTCCTGGTGCTGTTGATGAAACTCCTACTGATGCTGATATGACTATGGATCAAATCGTTGAGAAAAAACTAGAGAATGGTGAACCTCTTACTTATGAAGACTATGAACATTTAGCCTCAAAAAAGGAAGGTCAATCAAAAGTAGAAGGTTTAAAAGATTACCAAGATAGCTGGTCTCCTTCTGATAATAGATTTTATGATGAAGATAGAACTGCTTTAAGAGGTAACATTATGACAGGACTCTTAGGTAGAAAATCTGGAGTACCCTCTAGACAGTTTAAAGATGTTAGAATGATGACTCCTACCATATTAAACCCAATGGGTGCAAGAATGGCTGAGTTAGCAACACAGAAAGGTATCTATGACGCATCTATGTTAGGTGGAAGAGATGCTATGACTTATGGTTCTAAACTAGCAGGAACTCCTTCAGGAGTTATTCCACAGTATGCTCAAATGAATCTACAGAATATTACAGGTATAGGTAACCAAAACATAGCTGCTTTAAATCAGCAAGCTGGTTGGGAAGCTCAAGCTAGAGATATGTTTGCTAGAGATGTAGAAAGAGGTAGAGAATCTGATAATAGAAGATTATTAAATACTATAGCTCAAGATGCTAGATTAAGAAGTGCAGCTCAAGGTAATGTTAGAAGCAGATCCTTAGCTAATGCTATGAATCCTCAGTATAACTTAACAGGTGACTATAGAAGCCCAATAGTATTTGATCCTAGATATACAACAGACATAGCTGCTAATAAACAGCAAACTGCTGAAGATAGATTTAAGAAAGCTAGAGATGCATATGAGGATTTGAATGATATGCAGAAAAAGGACACTACTGTTAGAGATGTATATAACATGTTATATGGTAAACCTGCAACAGCTGGTCAGGAGTATAACCAAGCTTATGGTAATAATCCATATGGTAATCCACAAAATATGATGCCTTAATAAACATATGAGGTTTGCTAAACTTATATTATTTTTGTATTAATAACATAACATAATGAGTACTTACTTACAAGGTATACCAGATTACTTACCGCAGATACAAGCTACAGCTCCTAATTTACAATTAGGAATGCAAGCTTTAAAAATGAAGCAGAGTGCTTATGATTCTAACAAGAAGCAATTAAGTAATCTCTACGGATCTTTATTAAACTCCCCAATGATGCGTTCTAAAAACATTGAGGATAGAGATAAGTTTTTTAAAACTATTGATCAAGATATAAAGAAGTTATCTGGTATGGATTTATCTCTTGAGCAGAATGTAGTTGCCGGAAGTCAATTATTTAATCAGCTAACAGACAATAAAGATATTGTTAAAGATATGGCTTGGACTAAAAATTGGCAGAATGAGCAGTCAAGATTTGATAACCTAAAAGGCTGTACTGATCCTAAAGTATGTAATGAGTTATGGTGGGAAGGTGGAGCAAGTGCATTAAACTTTAAAGCTGAAGAATTTAGAAATGCTACAGATGAGGAAGCACTAAGCATGGCTAATGCAAAAGCTGTAGGTGCTGTTGATCTAACTAGGATGGCTACAGAAATGGCTGATACAGCTGATTTAAATGTTACACTAGATACATTAAGTGGTAATTACATTTATACTACAAAGAATGGTAAGAATGTAGAACCTGCAATGAGAGGATTGCTAGATGGCTATTTAGGAAATAATGAAGCTGCTAAAGCTTACATGACTGAGAAAGCTTATGTACAAAGAAAAAGTTTTGTAAAGCAGGCAGTAGAGACTGGTCAGTTTGAATCTGAGGAACTTGCTGAAAGAGATTATTTTGGTAAAGTTGCTGGTGCTGCTTTAGCCGAAGCTGAAGGTCAATACAAAGAAGTAAAATCTCAACTTGATTCTACTACAGCTTTATTAGCACAAACTAAATCTAAAGTTGAAGGATTGCCAGCTAACTCACCATTAAGAAAACAATATCAAGATTTAGTTAATGCTCAAGGTCAGTTGCAACAATCTGCTGCAGTATATGAAACTAGAATAGCTGACAGTAAAAGCTTTGCTAATCAAGGATTTAGTAAGAGTGGTTTAAAATCTCTAGATAGAAGTATAGGTGGTCAGATGCTTTCTCAAGAATCAGCTAGGTTAGCTAACATCCTTTCTTATAAGAATGCTGAACAAACTATGACTGCAGATCAGTTTGCTTTAGAAGATGCTAGGTCTAATAATAGAATAAAAGAAGAAAAGTTAAAGCAACAAGCAGAAGCAGATGCTAAGGCTATTACTGATAAAGGAGAACCCGAAGCTAATAATTTTACTTTGAGTAAAGGTGAAGTAGATGTGGATATGGATGCTTATAAAGCTAGTGAACGAATACTAGAAGTCTTACAAGATAATGATGAAGATTTAATTAATGCTACTAATACAATATCAACAAAAATTGTTGAAGATTCATTTAATACAATGAGACAGAATGTTTCAAGTGAAGACAAAAATGTAGCTGAGAATAGAGTGATGTCTTTATTAAATCAAGTTTATGGATTATATGGAGATGCTAAGAACATGGCAAATCCAAATGTTCAAGGAGGTTTTACAGAGTTTGTAAGTAGTGATCCAGATAATATTCTGAATAAAAAAGGTGTAAGTGCTAGTAACCTGTCAGAAAAATGGTCTGGTATGAGTGATGCACAAAAGAAGGAGTATATAAATAGAGTTGGTCAAGATGGAGTAATGAGCGCAATAAAGAGGCTATCTGTAGATGGTAATGACAAATTATTTAGTGATTATCAATCAAGGCTTGCTAATAATGAGAATATAGATCCGCTATTTGCCAAGTTAAGAAATGATGTTAATGTAAAGAGTGCTCTATCAGCTGGTAGAACAAATCAAAGAGCTAATGCTGCTTTTGATGAGTGGATGGGTAATCAAAGAGCTTCAGTTATTGATAAATATAGAGTTAATAAAGATGGTGGAACAAGACGTAATCCAGAATACTTAGAAGCAGCTGTTGATGAAGATGGTCAAATAAAAAGTTATGGTGACTATATGACTTCTTATATTAAGAATGCAACAGATGCTGGAAAAACTTTAACTGGAGAGGATATTGGAAAAGCTATAGCTGCTTATATAGGTAGAGACAGTCTTAAGAAAACTGGAGCGGAAATACAAGCTGGTCAATTTGATGCAGTGTATGGTCAATTGTGGGATATAGTAAAAGGAGGTTTAAGCGATAAACTGACTAACATTGGTATACCAGGAGTCAATATAGGTCAGATACAAGAACTTATATCAAGTGGAGAAATTGATTTTTCAAAAGACTTTGAAAATGTTTCTTTAGACCGCTTTTTTAAAGGAATGTCAACAGAATTTACTGCTGAAGATTTAAAAGACTTTTCACCTCAAGGTGGTATAGCTGCTGAATGGAAAAGAGCTTTTGGTGAATATGGAGAATTAAATGAAAATAATATACTTAGGGGAATTGGTTCAACAGTGAATAAAACTGTAAGTGTCTCTCAAGTTGATGGTGCTGCTCCTCAAAGCCAAGGATTCTTAGTTCTCAGAGATTTTGCAAGAGATATAAGAAATGAAAAAAATGATATAGGAGATGTAATGTATACTATAACTGGTAGTGATGATCCAAGCAAAAGTTCAGCTGAAGCCAAAAATATTTTTCGAGGGTTGATGACCAACTTACTATCTCAAACAAGTGATAAGAAAAGTGATAGACCAATAGTTGATTATGATTATAATAATAGAGTTGAAGTAGATGGTGAAGTTTATACACAACTTACTATAAGAATGAATCCTGATTACATTAATAAGCAGAGTAAAATTGAAGGAGATACAGGTAAAAACTTTCAGCAGATGTATGACTTAAGTGAAGCTGATATGAAAAAAATAACTAAAGACGGCTTGACGGTTTATTTAAAAGCAGATAAAGCTAATAACAAATTACATGATCTGATGTCAAAAACATCTCTTGAGCATGCTTTAGATTTTAACGGTTCTGTTGAAGCTTACACTGATCCTGAAACTGGAAGTAAGCTAAACCTAGTAAAAGGTTCTGATGGTAAAACTATTATACAGGGCTCAATAGCTTCCGGGTATGATTCTGAAAAAGATGAATATGTTTATAAAGCTATTAATACTGATGTCAGGGGTAGTTTAAATTTAGAACAAAGTATAAAAGATATTCAGCTTAGAATGGAAAAAATTAATCAGACACTTACAAATAGTAGATAAAATTATGGTTGATGAAGCTAACACTAACTCAGAAGATTTTTTACGTGATTTAACCATTGATGATGCTGCAAGTACTCCAGATCTTTTAACACCTGCTCCAGATAATAGTCCAGTAGCTGAGGTAGAACCGTTTGAAAGTTTACCAACAGAAGGGCCTGATAACTTAGATCTTCCTCAAGATCCTTTACTAGAGTTAACACCTGATCAAGAAGCAACTCAGGTTGCTACTGATTTTGAATTAGGTATGCAACAAGACATGCTTAAAGCAACTGATGACTTAGCTTCAGCTAAAGATAATTTCTTTGATGCAGATCTCTACAAGTATGACAGGTATGCAGGATATGGAAAAGGAATATTAGACGCAGTAGGCTTTAATCCTTACTTAGATAATGAAGCTAACTTCAATGCATCTACAGGTATTGTAGATGATTGGTTTAGGGCTCAAGCTCCTACCTTTGATAATATGCTATTAGGTTTTGTAAGCTCTTTACCTGGAGGTACAACAGATGTAGCTTCTCCTGAATATGCTAAGAGAATGGCTAAAAATTCTGAAATAGCTCATAGTGATAGAGGAGGACTTGGTTCATTTGGTATTAACCTTTATCATAATGCTGGCTTTACAATAGGTATAATGGCAGAAATGGCTGCAGAAGAACTTGTTATGACTGGTGTTACAGCACTTACAGCTGGAGCTACAGGAGGTGTTCAAGCAGCAAGAACAGCTTACTTATCAACAAGATTGGGTAAGGCTCTTAGTGGGGGTTTAAAGATTGCTAATAAATTAGATAATTTAAAAGATGTAAGTAAAGCAAGATCTTTTTTTGATAAAGCTGTTAACTTTATTAATCCTCTTGAAGAAGTTACAAAACTTAAAAAGGCTAGTAATAAACTTGATGGTTTAGGTAAGTTAGCAGTAACCTCAAAGTACTTTGGTGCATTTTATAGAGATACTAGAAATTTAAGGATGGCTTTTTCAGAGTCTTCTCTTGAAGGAGGTATGGTTAGAAATAGTAAGAGAGAAGAGTATCTTCAAGATTGGTATTCAAAAAATCCAGGTGGTAAAATATCAGATGAGGAATTAGCTGACATTGACAAGTTAGCAATGGATGCAGGTAGAACAGCTTCTTTTATAAATATGCCTACTATATTTTTTAGTAATAAGCTTGTATTTGATAACATGTTTAAAAGCTTTAGTCCTGCTGGTAGATTAATGGATAATGTTGTTGAAACAGGAGTTAGAGGAGAAGTTTCTTTTGCTAAAAAAACTGCAAAACAAATAGCAAAGGGTGAGAAGGCTTATGAAAAAGTAGCTTCAGGTTTTCAAAGGAGACTTAATAATATAAAGAATCCTGCTGATTGGTTAAAAAGAAGCGGTACTTATTTTAAAGCAAACTTTGCTGAAGGTCTTCAAGAAATAGCTCAAGAAACTATAGCTAGTGGAGTAGAGGAGCACTATCAAAACATATATGAAGGGGACGCTCTTAAGGGTGGCTTATTAGTTAGCTTAGCAAACGGTTTACAAAAACAAGCTAGTGCTCAAGGACTTGAAACATTTGCTTCTGGTTTCTTAATGGGTGGGATGGTTCAACCTGTAACTATGATACCAGGCAAAGTAAGAAAACATTATAAAAGAGTTACTGCAAAAGGTAGGGAAGAGTATGCCGCTCAAAAAAAAGCTAGAGATGAATATATAGATAAAACTGTAGAAAAGTTAAATGACATTTATGAGAATAACCCTTCTTATTTCATGAATGATTTAAATGACTTAGTCGCTCAAGCTAAGCATGCTAGAAATATTAATAAAGCAAATAAAACTGGTGATAAAAAACTTTTTAAAGATATTCAAGAGAGAGGTAATTTTGATGCTATTACTACAGCTCTTAAGATGGGTAGACTGAATTCTTTTAAAGAACAATTAAATACATATAGGGAGTATTCAGAAGCTGAGATTAAAGAAGAGTTTGGGATGTCCAAATCTGATTTTTTACTAGGCTTAGATCAATCTCAACAAAGAATGGATAAGATTCAAGCTAGATATGATCTTGTTCAAAAGGAATTTGTGAATCCTTATAATGCAAGTAAATATAAAAATAATAGTAATGAACAAAGAGAGGAGCTTCAGAAACAACTTTCTTGGGAATATGCTCAAAAAGAACTAGTTTTTAACGGTCATGCTTTTGATAGATCTTTAGAAAGAATGACTTCTATAATGAAGACAGCTAAAGATACTGCAGGTCTAGGAAACATGAGTGCTGCAGATTTCAATACTCTTTTTACATCACAAGATTTAGATAATACTATTAGTACTCTTCAAGATACAATAGATAGTTATGGTGATGTTTCTGAACCTGAAGCAAAAAAGAATAAAGCTAAAGATCAGACTAAGCTTGATTCTCTTACTGATTTTAGAAATAAGTTTGAAGCTTTTCTTGATAACGTAGGTTTATCTAAAAAAGAAAAGTCTAAAGCAAGTGCTGAAGAAGGAGCTGTTGCAGTTAAGGAAAAAGTTAAAACAGATGAGCAACTCTATACTGAAGCTTATGACTCTTTTAAAAGCTACATTGAGTTAATGTCTAAAAGTACAGGTGACTTTGTTTTTAATAATAAATTAGAAGAAGCATTTGAAGGAATAGTAGATTATCAAAGGTTGGATGCTGATGCTAAAAAGTTAAGTACTTCAATTAATATCTTAATGAAGGCTAGTAATTTTGAAGGCTTAGCTGAAAGATTAAATAATCAATTAAAGGATCAAGCTAATAATAGAAAGTTTGAAATGGAAAAGGCTTTAAAAGCCTGGTTAAAAGAAGTTAAAGACCCTAGTGATTTAGTTAATGCTTTAGATAAAGCAGGAATATTTTTAGATCCTCAATATCTTAAAGCTATAATGGGTGATGGTATGTCAGCTAATGATGTACAGTTTTACAATTTAAAAACTAAAGAGTTAATACTACCAACAGACGAGATTTACGCTGAAGCTATTAAAATTATTTTTGATAAGGGTGGTCTTCTTACTGATATTAATATTGCTGAATCAGAAGTTCCTAATTCTGAAGTAGGTTATAGATTAAGAAATAGAATAAAAGATCCTGCTGATACAAGAACTTATGATCAAATAGCTACTGAATATGGATTTGATTCGGCTGCTGACTCAACAACTTTATCTTTAAAAGATGTTTTAAATAAAATCATTAATAATAATTTTGTATCACAGGAAGAAATAGAACTAGCTAAACAGTTATTAAAGTTAGCTAAGGATGGTGAAACAATTACTTTTGTTAAAAATGCAAGTCAGCCTGGTGTATTTAGTGAAGAGAACCAATCAGTTATTGATGCAAGATACTCATCATCTGAATATGATAACGGATACCTACCGTTTGAATCATCAATACTACATACTGAAATAAATAGAAGAGTTGATGAATCTTTTGATGAAGACTTAGAATTTAGAACAGCTATTAATGAACAGTGGGCTGCTGCTAAAGAAGCTGCTGTAGATAGTGAAGAATTTCCTAATATTAAAACACTAGTAGGTAGTATTAAGAATGCTAAAGAGTTCATGGCTTTAGCTATGACTAATGCTCAGTTTCAACTTTTCTTAAGTACTATTGAATCTCCAGTTACAAAAACAAGTCAATGGAAAAACTTTGTTGATAATGTAATGAAGATGTTCACTGAGTATTTCAAACTAAAAGGTATAGAACCTACACGAACAGTTTTAAATACAACTATAGAGCTTATAACAACTAAAGTTGATCCTGTTGTATATTCAGGAACAGGAGGTACAGTATCTCCTATGGCTCCTGTTACTGCAGAATCAGAAATCATACCTGGTGACCATGATGATGTTTATGATGTAGCTAAGAAAAAAGCTAAGGGACAAGACATCACTAAAGAAGAAGAAGAGCTTGTAGCTAAGTATCCTGTATTATATGCTAAGCTTGTTAAGGTAGAGCAAGATAGAATAGAAGCTCTTGAGAAAGCAAGGACGGAAAGAGATGAAATGACTCCTGAAGTAACTCCTGAAAGCTTTGAAAGTAATCTTATTGGTCAAAAACGTGGGATGGTGTTTATTACTGAAGATAAAGACTATCCCGTTTCTGCAGAAATAAAAGAAGCTTATGTTGATGAAAATGGTAACTATGTTATAATAGCTGAAAAAACTTCTGGTGAAGGTGCAAGAACTTCTACTCAGCCTGGTAAGATTTATAACATGGAAGTAAATCCTGAAACTGGTGATGTGATATCTTTTACTACACCAGATGGCAAAAAAGGAGGTGTAGAAACATTAGGTAAGAAATTTACAGGAGCTAAACTTAAAATTAAAGATACTGATTATATAAGGTTAAAAGAAACTAGTGAATACAAGCCTTCTCAAAATCAGAAGAACTTTGAAACAATACAAGAAAGGTTAGATAAAGGAGATAATATAGAAGGTGCTATACTTTCACCATCAAAAGTAAGAGATGAAGCAACAGCTAATAAACATGCAGATACAACTATGTATGTGCAGATTGAAGGAGCTGGTCCATTAAAAGTTTATTTCCCTGGAGGTGCTCCTGAGTCTGGTGCTAAAGCATCTTTATCACTGAAACTACCTGTAGCAGGAGAAGAAAATGTAATTGAAGATGAGGATGGCAATCTTGTATTTCAATATCAGGCCGATGGCCCAATGTTTCCAGCTGTAATTGAAATAACAACAGCAGATGGTAAAACTGGCCAACTAGCTTATACCAACTTTAGTACTGAAGCTGCTGAGGATGTTCCTGACTTTGCAGATATAAATCAAGAGTTTGATAAGAAAGCCCAAGATATAATTAACTCTATACCAAAACGTTCAGATACTAGTTCAGGTAAACCAACCTATACACTTAATAGTATACTAAATGATTTAGGATCAGTAAAGAGCACGCATTTTCTAAGATTTATTTATGATAAAATTTTAATGGAATCTAGTGATCACTATAAAAGTCTTAAAACAATCCAAACAAAAGAAGGTGAGATGGTTGACTTATCCGTTGAAGAGTTCTTATTACAAGTAGAAGAAAAAAATCCCAAATATGTTGGCCCTGAAAGTCCTCTTAGTAAACTAATTCTAGACTCTTATAGCAAAAGTGATTTAAGTACACTATTAGATCAAATGAATATTGAGGCTGCTAAGCAAGCTGCTGATACAGCTTCTGGAACAACTCCAATAAATGTCTTTGATACTTATGAAAATAAGATTAATACTACTACCTTAAGCGTTGAAGGATTAGAGAAACTAAAAGAAAACATTAGAGAGGAAGATAATTTAACTCCTGAAGAACAAAATCTTTTAATAGAACAGATTAGTAAAAAAATAGAAGACTTGAAAAATTCTAATATACCAACTGAAACAGAATTAAGAAATCTTGCAGTAGGTACTGTAATTGCAATCAGTACACCTAAAACAGGAAACCAGTTTGTCATTGCTACTGTAATAGAAACGAAACCTAATAGCTTTATAGCAGAAACTTATGAAGGTAAAGTTAAACACACAATAAAGTTTTCTGAAGTTAATAAAGTTAATTTAAATCATATGGATCCTTATGACAGCAGTGTAATGAAAGATACTGAAGAAGACTCAGATAACTCTGTAGGTGATATAGATGAGACGGTTATAGAAGATGCTATAAAGAGAGCATCAGATGATACTGATACTACAAATCAAGATCTTGACGAAGGTCTAGCTGATTACTTAAATGGTTGTTTAAAAAAATAAATTAAAATGGGAGTAGTTTGTGAAATATCTGTTAAAGTTCAAAAACTTTATCTTGAAGATTTAGCTGCTAGAGTTAAGAAAATGTCAGAAAATGAGATGGCAGAATTTTCTCTTGAAAATGAGGTTAAAAAAGCATATGAAAGAATGCATAAGGCTGTTAAAGAAAAAGCTGCTAACCCACAGATACTTAGTGCTTATGCTACTACTTATGCAAGGAAGATAGGTGAGTTAGGTTTTGAGTTTATTAGATTAAATAAAGATCTTTTTAATGCTCAGATGCAGGCAGGTACAATTAATAAAAATCATAATTATCATAGAGATTTAATAGGTGTTAACGGATATAGTATTATAGCTAATAAATTTGGGATAAAAGCTCCTAAAAAAGAAAGCACTCCTGACGGGACTCAATTAGAATTAGATTTTGAATCTAATCCTTTTCCTACTCCTAATACAGTAATTATAGATCCTAATATTGAAAATAATCCTGCAGATCCCAGAATTCCAGGATTCAATCATGATGCTATACAAGATTTAGAAGACCAACCTTCAATTAAAAAAGCATATAATCAAGTAAAGAACTTCATACTAGATAATTATTATAAGATTGTAAAAGGTGAGACTAGACCTAAATATTTTGTAAGAGTTGAGAAAGCAAAAGATGCTTCAGATGAAATTAAAAAACAAAGACCTGATTATAGTGAGTCTAAAGATTCAGGTGGTAATTTATTATTTGTTACTGTTGTTGATCAGAATGGTATCCCAGTTAAGTTTACATCTAATGAAGCGGATAAAGTATCTGAAGGAGATGTTGGTGACGCAATGGTTTTGTATTATCCCAATCCTTTAAATAGATTAGAGAAAGCTTGGGATAATCGTAAAGATAAAAGCATACTCTTAGATTCTTATACACCAAGTAATTTACTTAAATCTTTATCAGATAAGAATTATAATCCAACAGAGTTAGCTAAAGACTTATTTAAGTCTGATAAATTTTTACGTAATACTGTTAGATCCTATATGAATACTAATAGGGTATCAGAAGAAACAGCTTTAAAGAATCTGTTAAAGCAGATGAATGAGATGCAGGCTATAAGAAACAAAGTCAAAGCAGGTCAAGATGTTTTATTACCTATAAATGGTGGAGGTAGAGGAGTAGCTTTAAGAACATATAACTCTAAGCAATCTTTAAAAAAATTAGATGTTACGTTTAAAATAAAAGGTAATGTTGCATCAGCTGTAAAAAATGGAGTAGAAATAAGAGCTATAAAACCAGCTCTAGGTAGCGTAAGTGAAAAAATTAAAAATAACATTATAGCTTTAGCTACAGATGAGAATCTTACTATAGATGGAAAACCTATTACTATAGAAAAAAGAAAAAAGCTTCTTCAAAAATTTATCTTCTCTGGGTTGACTGTTGAGGCTGATCCTAATAATTCTGAAAACTTTGTTTTAGTTATAGCAGGACAAGGACGGCAGCTTACTAAAGGTGGGAAAACTACTGCTCTTAATAACTTTATGAGTAGAGTTACAGAAACTAAGATATCACCAGAGATGGCTGCTAAAGTAGACAAAAGTTTAATTTTTGAAGACGTTAAAGGTTATACTGATGAGATTAGTTATTATGTAAAGAAAGATGGAGGTCTTGTTCAGCTTAATAGAATTAGGCTTAACATACCTTTTACCCCTGAAGTTTATGATGTAGACGGTAGTAATTTTACTAGTCCTGCTAAACAGTTGAATAAAAATGATTACATAAAAGAGAATGCTTTTACTGAATATGAGTTAAACGGCTCCGGCACAGACTTAGCTAAAATTAATACTTACTTAACTTTTGATTCATCTAACCCAATTGATTCAACTCAGCCAAAAAGAGCTAGTGAAGTTGGTCTATCTGAAGCAGAAGAAAAAGATTTGGCACATGAATATGAAAGTCTTCAACTAGAATTAACTGCAATAGAGGACATTCAGACGGATGATGAGCAAGATAGAAGTCCTGAAAATCTTATTTTAACTGGTTGGCCTGGGATTACTCCTGAAAGTGTAAAGAATGAAATTGCTAATGCAAAGATTAATACACGTAAAGGTGACGTAAATCCTGCAATGACTAGAGGTAAAGAAAAGGGTGGTAAGAGTATTAAAGAGTATGCTCATGAGTTATGGGAGACTGGAAAATTTAAAGCACAAGTTGAAGGTACTCAAGAGTGGGCTGATTTAATTATGTCCCTTCTAATAAAAGGTACTTTATCTGATGCAAAAGAAAGCACTGCGCTTTTTAATAATGAATTAGACAAGAGGAAACATAAAATTGAAGAGAGATTAAAAGAAATTGAAAGACTTACTGGTTTTGATGAAATTGAAACTTCAGAAAACTATGATAATAATGGATCAATTCCAGACGATTTTCCTTTTAAAATAGTTACTCAAAAAGAAAGAAATGAGCCAGTTACAAGTGCTCAAAAAGCTGAGGCTAGAGCTTGGTATAAGAATAGTCCTCTAAGTAAAGTTATTCCTTTTGAGACAATGTTTGATATGGTTAATACTAAGCATCCTCAAGCTATAGCTTCTTGGTCTACCCAAGGTATTACATTGTATAAAGGTTCTGATTATACAGATCTTTATCATGAAGCTTGGCATGGGTTTACTCAAGTCTACTTAACTAAAAATCAAAAAGCTAAGTTATATAAAGAGTTAGGTCAGAGAACAGGATCTTTTTTAGATCAAGAAGGTACAAGAGTCACATTTAAAAAAGCTAGTGAAAAACAACTTGAAGAATTTTTAGCTGAAGATTTTAGATCATATATGCTTAATGGTCAAAAGGCTGTTAAAAATTCTGTAGAGAGAAATAATATTTTTAGAAAAATATGGAACGCTCTTAAATCATTATTTAAATTTTCTTCTGTTAGAGGAATTGTTAGTGATGCTAATATTGATAAGAATATAGGTGAGCTGTATAGAAATTTGAAAAAGGGTGACTTGAGCAACTATTCTCCAAGTTATGATAATACTAACTATACATCCTTGGCTAAGACTGGGATTCAAGTATTGGATGAGAGTGAAGAACCATTTACTTTATCAGAGTCTTTACTTCTTGCTGAGTCTATTGATTCAATGTTACATGTAGCTTTCAAAAACTATAATAATGATAAAAGCATTAATTCACCTAACGTTGCTCAAAAATCTTTCCTTGCTGATTCTAAATCAAAAGCTTATTTCTATGGTGCTAAGTATGGGTTTAATAGTAGTGTTAAAAAACAAATTGAGAAAGGTGTAAGTGATTTAAAAAATACTATAAAAAAGAGTGAAGCTTTTCTTGATAAAGCAAGTGAAGTTTCAAACTTGGAAGGATCTAAAAAAAGAATTAATAAAGCAAAAGCTAATCTGAAGCTTCTTGAAAAGACACTTAAGAATTTTCCTGAAGTACTAAAGTTTCATAGTAAAGTTAGTGATAAGTTTTATACTGAAGAATTATTATTAGAAGGAGAAGATCAAAGTGAAACAGAAGAGTGGGATATTAGAGCTGGTTTTGATCAGTCTGGTAATGCTAAGTCAATAGAAAACTCTTTATCTTCTGAAGTTAAAATGGTTTTAAGCAGTCTCCCAAGAACTAGTAGAAAGGGTGACTATATAAGCAATCAGTTAGGTTTTCCTCAAATGGTTCCGTTACAAGAAGTATGGAATAAACTAATAAAAGATCTTGAAGGTGTAGTTGGTTTACCTGACATGATAGAGAAATTAGAAGAGCTTTCATCAACTAGGGACAAAAGTAAAGCTGTGTATAAAGAACTCCTTGAGGCAATGCCTAAAGCAGAAGAAGGTACTGAGTTAAATCAAGAACAAACTCAGATGTGGACTCAGTTTTGGCAAGTGTTTAATATGAGTAGAGCAGAGATGTCCATATTTTATATAAATAAAGAAACTAATAATGATGGAACTCTTACTGGTAAGTACACTTCTAGGCTTGGTTTTAGTGGTGGTACATACACAAAAACTAAAAAATCTTTAAAAAATAAGTTTGATAGCTTACGACAGGGTACTAAAGCTAGAAAGGAAATAAAGAAAAATGGTTTACCTGCCTGGAGAGTTGAAATTGATCCTAGTAAATTATTTAAAGAAAATAGGTATGGTTATGATCCTGCAGAACTAAGGGTTACACCCTATAATTTTCTTAAAGCAATTGGTATTGATTTAACAAATAATGCTCTTCTATTAGAAGAATTAGAAAAAAATAAAGAGCAATTAAAGGGGTTAGCAGAAAGAGTTTTAATATATGATTTTTTACAAAAGACTTATCCTAAAGAGGGTTTTGGTATAACTAAGTTTGAAGAATTTTATTCAAGACTTCCTGAAGATGTCATAGAAAAACTAAAAGGTGTTTATAACCTAAGTGATGTTGACTACTCGGCCTTGCAACGAGGTCCTTATAATATTGGTACTAAAGAATCCAAACCATTTGTAAACACATTTGCTGTTGCTGCAAATGAGGGTTCAAGAACAGAAAGAACTAACTTTTCTTTAATAATTGCTCTTGAATCAGATTATACGTATGATGATAATAACTTCCAAAGAACAAATGCTGAAGGTAATACTCAGTTTGAACACAGTCTTAACAATCTCTTAACTACAATTACTAAAGCGGTTAATAATCCAAAGTATGATAACTATTATACTTTGATGAAAAATGAGCCTAGTTTGCAACATCTTCAGTTTAATAGAAATCCTTTACTTAAAGGAGAATGGTTAACTAGATTGTTTGACCTTGAGTTTGATCCTAATGGTGAGTTTGTAGGAACTGGGGATAGAAAAGTAGATGGGTCTAAAAATCCTATACAGCTTATAACTAAGAACCTAGGAGGTATTAATGTAGATTATGATGGTGTATCTTATGCATCTGCAGATGCTACAAGTAAGCTTATTTCAGATATGCATCAAATGCTTATTGCCAATGTTAGTGAAAATGTTAGGCATGCTGATAAGAATACTAGTTTCTCTAGTCAAACATCTGGAAATAAACCTTATATCGGATTAGCAGATTTTGGATCTGGTAACTACAAAGAAATTTTTATTGAAAAATACTTTATTAAATACTTAGCTAATGAGATTGAAAGAATAAGGAAAATTAAAACTATTGATAAGAATAAACCTTACGATAAGTTATTTGAAGAGCAGGGTAAAAACTTTGTTTTATTAAAATCTATTTATGATAAAGTAGATAGCGAATCTAAAGAATTATTAGATAATCTTATTGATAGCAGTTTAGATAAGAATGGTAAGCATAATGAATTTTTTACCATGAATATTTTAGATCAAAAGTTTAAAAGTGATCCAGATTTAATTGGTCTCAAATTAAATTTAAAAAAGGTTTTGTTTGATAACACTGATAGCTATTTTGGAAGCCAAGTAGAAGATGCTAAAGAGATGTTAAATGTAACTAATAATAGAGGTACGGAATCTACATTCTTCAGTGAAACTCTTCTTCAAAAAGCTAGAAAGGAATTTCCAGATAATATTGGAAAAAATAAAGGGCAGCGGTTATTAACTGAAGCTTTTATACTAAATAGCTGGATTGATCATATTGAAAAGGTGAACTTTTTCTATGGTGATTTAGCTCAGTATAATCATGCTAAACAAGATTTCCATAAACGTAATGCAGGAGCAGGTTCTACTGGTGAAAACTACAGAACAGATCAGTTAATGATGGACTATTTGAATAGTCTAAAAAATAAAAAGCGTTTTACTAAAAAATATTTTGCTAGTAAAGAGGATCTAAAAGATAAAGAACCTATTGGTTATTCCGAAACTATGAATACGGCTATAGTTGAGAATATGAAAATAGACTCTGCTTATTTTAATAAGCTTGTAGAAGAATATACAAATCAAGAAGTAGCTAGACTAAAGAAAGCTAATGAAAAAAAGAAAGCTAATAAAAAAGTTAATAGAGAAAAAATAAAAGCTGAAGCTATTAAAACTTTTCAGCCTTATCTAGAAATGGATGAAGCTGATGCTCAAGGCTATATAACACTAGATGCTTATAGAGAACTTAAAGAGGCTCAAGGTTCTTGGCAACCAGAGCATCAAGAGATATTTGATAAGCTTCTTAATGATGAAGAACTTCAACCTTCAGAAATTAAAAAATTCTTTGCTCCTATAAAAGCTCAGTATTGGGGTCCTTTACAAACAGATGAGTCAATAATGAATGGCTTAAGTGTAAATGCAATGCATAAGTATTCATTAATACCTCTTCTACCTAATCTCATAAAAGATACTAAGCTTCAACAGCTGAATGAGAAAATGATGAGAGAGGACATAGGTTATGTTACTTTTAAATCAGGTTCTAAGTTAGGTGTTTTAGGTAAAAATGGTCAACCAGATAAAATCTATTCTAACCAACAAGCAAGAGAGTCTGATATAGATAACAGTGAAGACTTTACTAAAAATACTATATTCCTAACCTATCTTAAAGATCAGATGGATATAGCTGATGAAGTTAAAGGTCAAGTTATATTCTCTACACAATTAAGAAAGCTTGTAGAACAAGGCTTAATGCGTGATGGTATTCCTATAGATTATACTGGTAAAGATGAAGAATGGGATAAGCTTACAGATGATCAAAGAGCAAAAGAATCTAAGATATACTCAGTTGTATTAGAATATGAAAGGAATATAGATACTCTAACAGATTTAGTTAAAGCAGATATTCTTAAGATGACCGGCTTTAAACAGATTGAGACGCAAGATGGAATTTCTTATGAGCCTGTAAAAAAAGGAGACTATTCTAAGTTATTATCTTTTGCTCAATCTGAAATTACAAGGCAGGACTTTGCTCCTAATGAAAAATCTGTTATTAATTCTGTACTTAATAACTCTAATTCAAGTGACGTAAAAGATTTATCCTATACTTTGAGTTCAGCTCAAATAGCAAAAGTTATTAATTCTTTAATAACTAAACGGATGATAAATCAAAAAGTAAATGGTGAGTCTTTAGTCCAAGCCTCAACATCTCTTTTTGAAAAAATGAAAAGTGAAGGTAGGAATTTTACAAAACCTACTGATGAAGAATTGTCTAAGTATGGAACATTAGACTTGCCTTTCTATGAGTACAATGAAAATGGTACTAAAGCAATGAAGGTTAAGATTGCTATGCAGGGTCAGTTTTTAAATCTTCTTAAGATTGATGGTATTCAAGTAACTAAACCTGATGGAACAATTGATGAGATGGCAAGTTTACGTAATCTTAATAGTAAACTTAGAGATGAGAAATGGTTAGATGAAGGCAATAACCGTCAGATGATTACTATGAATGGTGTACGTATTCCTGTACAAGGTCTTAATTCAATGGACTTTATGGAAGTATATGAGTTTCTACCTCCAGGATCACCTAACATAATTATTGCTCCTTCTGAAGTAGTAGCTAAATCAGGTGCTGATTTTGACATTGACAAGATGACTGTCATTATGCCTAACATATTAGTTCTAAACGGCAAAGCTCTAAAGTATACAAGTGCAAATATTAAAAAAGCTAAGGATCAAATAGATAAGCTTAAAAAAGAATCTAAGACTTTAGCTAATAAAAGAGCTGCAGATTTTCAAAGAATTAAAAAAGATTTTATTAAACCAGCTGATCAAAAAAGATATGCTAAAATTGTAGGACCTACAGAAAAAGTAATAGCTAGTTATGAGGAAGATTTAAAAACCCTCTTAAGTGATAATAAAGAACTCATTCAAACTAAAGATCTTACAGAAGAGGAATCTGCTGAGTTAGAAGGGGTTGAATCTCAAATTCAATTTATTGAGGATGAGATTGAGCAAGCTAAACAAAAGAAATATTCTTTAATTGAAAATGAGTTTGGTGATGCATGGAATAAAGCTTTAGAAAAACATAAAGAAGATTTTAATGCAGAGCAGTCTGAGAATAAAGCTAAGATTAGAGAGATAGGCAAAGCTCTATCTAAAGCTGAAATAAAAATGGCTCAGAATAACATACTTACTTCAGTAGTAGATATGTTAAAAATACCTGAAAGCTTTGGTTTATTAACTAAACCTAATACTACTGCTGATTTACTTAGCATAAAGAATGATCTTTCTTTAATTAAAAGTGGAGTTACTAAAGCACAATTGGCAGAGCTTAATAAAAATCCTGAAAAGAAGAAACAAAAAATTAAAGAGCTTGATGCCAAGTTCTCACCTACTAGAATATTTGAGCCGCTTTTTAACTTAGAAAAACATCAGAGTAATAAAGTTGGTAAGCAGATATTAGGTATTATAGCAATTGATAACACTTTTGATGCAATATTTAACAGAGTTGGTTTTAAATTAAATAACTCAGGTCAAAGAAGTATAAGATTTAGACATAACATTAGAAAAAGCCAAGAAGAAGGTTCTGAGAGAAGAGAGACTAGTCTATCTGGACTATATGATGTTGATGATAATTTTAGAATATCTGATATAATAAGTCAACTAATAAATGGTTCTGTTGATGTAGCTAAAGATGATTGGATATCTAAAATCCAAGGTAATAAAGAAGCTATTAGCACACTACTTCTTTTAAATCAAGCTGGTGTACCAATTGAAGAAGCTATATACTTTTTATCAATAGATAGTCTTCAGGATTATTATAAAGAGCTGCAGTTAACTAAATCTAAGTACGCTAAAGTCTTGGAAACTGATCCTCCACAAGGAGAAGGTGTTAAAAAGATTTCTAAAATAAGAGCTTTACGAAATCTTGTTAAAAGAATGGAATCAGATTTTTCAGATGATTACACATATGAAATCAATACAATAAATAATTTCCTTTCTTTAGCTAAAGAGATGGATCAAAGCGAATTTAACAAGGCTTTAAATGGGTTTATTGAAGAGCAACTATTTACTGGAGAAGATAATACTAATACAATTTTTACAAATGATCCTGGTAGACATACTAAAGTTAATAAAGTAGATTTATTTGAAACTTTATCTAGTGCCGGTAAAGGTAAACCAAAATTAAAAAATGAATTTAAAGCCTTACTACATTACTTTGAATTAGAAAAACCAACGGATGCTATTACTACATTAAAGAATACATTAAATGTAGATACAACTAAATCTGGAAGTGCTTACGAAGCTTATGCAAAAAAAGAGGCTATTCAAGAACTTCTTAATAAAGATCTTGAATATGCTCAATATGATCCTGAATATATAGAAAAAATAATGTCTGAGACTGCTATTAAAGGATTCTTTGTACAAGATTTGCAAATAGCTTTAATGAAAGGTTTGTTCCCAACAATAACTAGTGATGCTCTATTAAGTAATCTTAATACTATTTTAAATGATTCAGCTGATTTTATCGAACTTAATAGAAGAGTCAAAATTTTATTTGGTGATAAGGAAAGTTATGCAAAAAGTTATGTTGAAGATTTTGGTAACTACTTATTACAAAGGTTAATAAAAGACTTTGATAAAGCAGCATTTAAAAAAGGTTCTTATAAAGGTTATGAAGTTGAAGCTCTACCTACTCAAGAATTAGATTTTACTCTTGCTCCAGTTCAAATAAAAGATGGTGTAATATATTATAGTGAAGGTTCTTTAATTGAAGCTTTTGAAAAATATGAAAGTACAACAGAAAATAATAAGAATGAGGCTGGTGAGCTTAATCCTCCATCAATAGTAATTGAAACAATTGATGAATACTTACATTTTAATTTAGAAAGAGCTGCTTTAAAGGAGGCTATACCATATAAATCTTGGTTAAAGAAAAATGAAGATAATCCATCTATTGAGTATCAAAAGTTTGCATCAATAGCAGAAGGAGATTTAGAGCAAGCTTATGAGTTGGCTATGAATAGTCAAGCTTTGTTTAATATAAATAATAACGATAATATTTTTAGAAGTATTTCAGAAAAAAATTCTATTAGTATAAATTATGTTGAAAGATTTTTGTTAATCAAACAACAGTATCCTGAGTTAGCTAATAAAATCAACTTAGTAAATGATTTGGAATCTGAAACAACTAACAACTCAGATAGTAATGGCATGAGTGTTAACATACTTACTTTGGCTGGTATAAAGTTGACTTCTGTTAATGTTGCTAATTATCATAATGATCTTCAAAACTTATCTGATCCAGATTTTTTAAGAACTCTTGAGCTATCTGAAGACAAATATATAAATGAAAATGATATTAACTTTATATCAAATTTATTTAGCAAGTTTACAGAGATATCTATAATGCAATCTGGAATGAAAGGGTCAAGTAGTTATGCTTTAACAAGAATTGTAGATCATGAAAAACTATTAAGACTTGTTGGTCCTTTAGCAAAGACTTTTAATAATCCTGTAAATGTAGCATTTCAAGAAGCTTTAGTAGAAGACTTTAGTAGTCAATTTGAAATTGTTAATTCAGATAAATACTTAAGAACTCGTAATAAAAACTATAAGTCTGAAGGAGAAAATAGTAGAGTTTCTAATATTTATGAAGCTTTAGAAAATCCTAATCAAACTTTTACTTCCAAGACGTTTGCAGATGATATATTTTCAACTCCTCAAATAGTTTGGGATAATGCTGCATATAAAACTTTACAAAAAGACTTTTCATCTAACACTGCTCCTAGACTCTTAGCAATTAATGGTCCTACAAATGTAAGTATACTAAATACAAGTGTTAGAAAAGAAAATAACATAAGTGATTTAGCTGGGATTTTTAAACCTGGTGTTGAAATATCTTCAAATGCAAAAGGTTTAGGAGCAGCTCTTACCAATCCTACTGAGCTTGCTAAGTCTAGGGGTAATATTACTCAATCATATCCTGTAGAGTTTAATGGCAAAACATATAAAGATGTTGAACAAGCTTATCAAGCATTAAAACATAAGTCAGAAGCTAAAACTAAACCTACTAAAGAAACTAGTAAGAACTATAAATTAATGGTAGACTTAATAAAAGCTAAGTTACAACAACATCCTAGATTAGTTTCTGAAATAAATAAAAAAGGAGGGTCAGCTTGGATATTATCTTCAACACATCAACCTACTTTACAGGATACTGTATGGGAAACAGGTGGTCAAAACTGGTTTATTGAATCTTTAGCTGATGCTTATAATGCAATAGCTCAAACAACTCAACCAGAGGCTGGTGTTAATGTTATATCAGAAGATTATGGTGTAGTACAAGTAGAGACTAATCCTACAAAGGATAAAAAGGAACAATTTTTAGATATTATTAGACCTCAGATTCAAGCTCAGACTTATAAAGAAAATGTAGGTAAAGGTGCTAATCAAATGTTTCATTTTGGTAAAATGTGGAGTAGAGTTAATGCAAAATCAAAACCGATTAAGATAAAATCATTTGCTCCTGTTGGAAATAGAGATAAGCTTATTGATGCTGGCCAAGATGCTAAAGGAAACACTTTAGGTATAAATGAGTATACGTATGCTTATCATGAATTAGATCAAAATGGTAATCCTTTACCGTCTATGTCAGCATTACAACCTATAATTGATGAAATATCACAATCTTTAGGTATTGATATGTCTGATTACGATTCTCTTATTGGTAATATATATCAACCGGGTGAATTTATTTATCCTCATAAAGATGTAACTGAGTCTAAATCTGCTGAAAAATATCCAGTAATTGTTTATACAATAGGAGCTAATGCTGGTTTAGGTATTGTAGATAATAACAAAGGTAAGATGACTTTTGCTAATCAATATGATGACAGATACTTAAAAGGAAATGAAAAACTAAGTGGCTATACTAATGAAATATTAACAAAAGATGGTACTATTTATACTTTTGGTATGGGTGGAAAAGGTAGATTTCAATTAACGCATTCTACACCCATTAATGATGCAAAAAAAGGTGACCAACCTCCTATTACTTTACCTAATGGTCAAGTAATTACTAATTATACTATAACTCTTACATTCAGAAGATCTGCTGACTTAACAAAAGGTGTACCTGAAGAACCAAAAAGATTTGAACCAACTCCATCTACACCAACTGCACAAGCTGGTGTTAAAAAAGTTAATAGTAGGTTATCTGTTTCACAGGAAGGCTCTGATGGTTTTGGTTATGTATTAGGATTATTTAATTCTAACCAAGAAAGAATAGGAAAAATAGTTTACAGGAGTAAAACTTATTTAAAAGATAAAGGTTTTCCTTATGTAAATGAGCTTCATTTAGGATTTGAAGAAAAATATCAAGGTAAAGGTTATTTTCAAGATGCTTTAATTGAGCTTTTAAACTATGATGATTCTCCTATTTTTATATCTAATGGAAGGGTTATAAATGATAATGTTTTTAAAGCTATTAATAAATTAGACGCTTCTAAGTTAAATGTTAATAAAATAGAAAACGGTTATATTATTACCTTAAACACTCAAATAACCCCACAACAAAAACAAGAAGCTCCTGGTGTTAATGTAGAATATATTAAATCTCCTAAAAACATCTTCTCTGTTAAACCTATTAAAGGTAGACCTGATAAAAAAGCAACAATTAAATCTAGTATAGCTACTCAGTATATAGGATTTGCTGAAGGAATAGCAGGAAGTAGTACTGCTAGTTATGCGAGTGATGCAGGATTTTTTGCTAATACAGGAAATTACGGATCTGAAGATGTAATATTTGTATCTATTGGTGGTAAAAGAGGAGGTGTTAAAGTAAGAAAAGAACAGCAGGACAAAACTATAAAAGAAGCTATTAAAGCTGTAGAAGCTGGAGCTACTATTATTACTGACAATGTAAACTATATTCACTATAACTCTAAAACAAAAAAGCAAAGACCTATAACACTTAGCGTAAAAGAATTTGAACAAGAAAATGGTTTATACAATCTTGGAGAAAAAAGGCTTTATGAAAACATGAAAGCTAAAGGTTATAACTATTCTGAAGTAACAATTGATGGTCAAACTTTAGGTACTTGGTCTAAGTCTGAACAACCAGCACAACAAACTAGTGAGGTTGAAACATATTCAGGAAAAGTAGACATATCCAATTTAAAAGAAAATGAAGATACGGTCTTTGGATCTAACCAATTTGGATTTCATGGTGGTGGTACAGCAGGTATTTTATATGCTAATGATTCAAAAGCATACAAAAAACAAGATATTAAAGGTAAAGGTCTTAGAGTAGAAGTAGGTAAAGCTAGAGGATTTCAAACAGGTATAGAAGGTTCATCTTATGCATTACAAACTGTAACTAATTGGAAACTTTCAATGAATGATCCAAAAAGACAAGTTCCTAAAGATGAAATTATAGCTCAGATAAAAGAAATGTATGATTATTATAGAAAAAACTCTGATAGAAAAGCTTACGTGCTTTATACAACAGGGGGTAAAAACTTAAATGGTTATACTTCTTTAGAAATGGCAGAGATGTTTGCTGCAGCAGGACCAATACCTTCTAATGTAATTTTCAATGAAAAATTAATCTCTTTAGTAGATGTTACTCAACCACAAGCTGATGTTAGTTATGGTAAAAGTGTTGATCTAGCTAACAATGCTATATTTTTATTTGATAAAGCTACTGATGGTGAGTCTGACAGCCGCGGTTCTAGAATGCTTAGTGCAATTGATAACTCAAGAGTAGTAGGTTTACCTACACTATTAAGTTATACTGATAGCCTTACTAATATACCAACAGATGTATTTAAAGCAGATAAACCAGCAAAAAAGATTCTAACAGATGAAGTTGTTGAGGAGTTTAATGGCTTAGGTTTCAAACCTAGTCCTTGGTTCTTTAGTAAACCCTCTAGAGTTTTTATTAAACCTACAGAAGGTTCTGGAAGATATGGTAAACAAAATCACAATACTAAGTTTGTTTTAGATAAAGAAACTCAGTTGTATAATTTTGTAAACATGGAAACAAAAGAAATTCTGTTACGAAACATTAATTTGTCAACTGGAATGCAAGAGTTTCCTGGAACAGGAGGTTTAGTAGCAAATCAAACGCTTGTTGATGAAGTAGATAAAATTACAGATGCAGTATTAGATAAAATGAATAAAGAAGGCTATTCAGTAGTTTTACCTAAGACAGGTATTGCTCAAGAATTAGTAAGGGCTTATCCAAGAGATAGTCAAAATATACCAGATTTGATGGGATTGGGTGAAGATATGCCTACACTTAAACCAGACTTTAAAGCACTTGTGGAAGAGGGTAACACTGAGCAATTGAAAACTTATGGGGTAAATACTTTTATTGAAATATCTAAAATCCTATATGATAAATTTGGTTATATTAATCCTAACTTTGTAAAGTTTCAAGAAGGTAAGGACTACTTGTTATCTAGAAGTGGTCAAGTACCTATTAGTAATGATGTAACTAACAGCTTAAGAGATAGCTGTAAATAATAAAAATTATGAGTTGTCCAAATGTAAATAGTTCTGAGTGGAAAGCTCTAGTTGAGCAAATAGGTGAAGCTGCTGCTTGGTCTGATTTTATTAGTAGCGGTAAGATTAGAAGTATAGAAGAGATAAGAGAAGAACAAGCTATAAGAGATGAAGAGGCTATAAGTAAACCTACAGAAGCTCCTGTAAATCCTAATCCTGTAAACCATATAAAGATACCTGAAGTAGAGTCAGTAGATGATATTATTTTTGATACACAGACTTTGACAGATAAGGAAGTAATAGATAGTGTAGCAGAGGATGATAGTAACAACCAAAACCTGTTGCTAAAGTCTATGATGGAACGTCTAGATATTGATGCTGAATTTGTATCTCCTACAAAAGCTAAAGAACTTACTGAAGAATCTGGTAATGAATGGGATTCTAATAAACCTGCATTCTTTATAGGAGGTAAAGTTTATTTTGTTATTGGTAACCCTCTTACAGATAGTACTGTCTTTCATGAATTCTCTCATCCATTTGTAAGAGCAATCTCTGTAGAGAATCCTGCCTTATTTGAAAAACTTTATAATGATATAGTTAATACTACTGAAGGTTCTAAACTTAAGTCTTCTATAGAAAATAGATATAAGTTTGCTACTGGTAAAAGTATCTCTGCCTCTAACCAATTAAAGGAAGAGTTAATAGTTCAAGCATTAACTGAGAAAGCTAACCTTGCTGAACCTTCAACCGGATTTGCTAAAGCTATTAAGAACTTGTTATATCAGATAAAGCAATTCTTTAGAAAGACTTACGGCAAGAATATAAAAATATCTAAACTTGCTGAAGATACTTCTATTGCTGAATTAGCTGATATGATGCTTAATGCAGAGAAGATAACTCTACCTAAAAGTAAAATATCACAAGATGATGTTACCGCTTACCTGGATGAGAGATCCGAATTTATTGAAGACTTACACAAACTTAAGGATGCTGATGTAATGGCTTTAGTAGATAAGTTATATGAAGGTAGCTCTAAACAAATTGATAAGCTTCTCAATAATAATAATTATGATGAGTTAGCTAATATCCTAACTGATGAATATAGAAAAGGTGATTTACAAAAGATTAGAACTAATGTAGCGGCTTATAGAACTAAGGTTAGAAACTTGGCAGAAAACGTTAAAGATGAAAATGAATATAACAAGAAGAAGCTTAAGGCATTAATGGAAACTTTTCTTACTCTAGATAAAGTAATGAGAAAGATTGATGCCCACATGCAAGATTTAAAAACAAGACCGGATAATCAAGAGACTATGAGGCAGGTGCATAGCTATGAGTCTATTATTAATTATTGGGAAGGTCTTGTTGATACAGCTAATGAAATCATGGATGATTCTAGAACTAATCTTGATTCACCTGTTGTTAAAGTTATAAGTGATATAAGTAGATCTATTACTAGAATCAATGATGCCAAAAATGAAATATATGCTAGTGGTGCTAGAGATACTTTGTATGAGCAGCTAGAACCTATGGGTAGAAATCTTAAGGAAAGATATGATGAGAGAATTGCTAATCTAAGGGAGAAGAATGCTCCTATAGAAAGAATTGAGAAACTGGAAAAAGAATACTACGGTATAACTGAAGCTGAAAATACTAGAATGAAATCACTTCAGAAAATGGATAAAGCTGGGACTCTATCTAGAGAAGGTAAGACTGAACTAAAAAAACTTGAGCTTGATTCTGCTGAAGGTCTTGCTGTATCACCTGAAAAGATTGAGGCTTTATTAAAAGGTCAAGCAGGAGATGCAAACTTTTTTAATTCTTTTTTTGAAGGTTATTTATACAATACAGATCCCGTTATAGGAGGTCTTGCTTTATATGTAAAGAATCAGACTAATGATGTTCTTGCAAAGGCTCAAGCTACTTATAATTCTTTTGCTGATGAAATAAATCCTCTAATGGATAAGGCTGGTATAAATAGAAACCGTCCTGGGGAAATTGGAGAAAAGATTGGTAATGTTGATACTACATCTTCTAAAGATGAAGATGGGAACATAATAGAAAAGCAAGTATGGACCATAACTGATAGATTTGTTAATTATAGGTATCCTTATGATTTAGCACAAGATGCTGTAGAAAAAGCACACTCTGAATATAGTACTATGGGTACAGCTGCTAATAAAGAAGCTTTACTAAAAGCTGTAAATGATTTTGAACAGCTAAGGAGAGATTATTTTTATGATCAATATACAGAAGACTATTATAAAAGAACTGACATCTTTAATAAAGATGAGATGGGTAAAAAAGCTAAGAATGCCCGTGAAGAAATAATGGAACAGATAAATGCTTTAACAGAAAGAGCTAACCCTTTAGTTGAAGACCAAGAATTATCTGATGAGATTAAATCTCTATGGAGAAAGTATAGTCAGCTGGGCTCCTTATTTTATCTAGATGGTACTGCTAAAGTGGATGACCCTAGTAAAGGCATTTATGATTTATCAATAGCTAAAAAGATTAAAGAGTATAGTGCTATGACTAGAGACATGTATGATGTCAAACCTAGAAGAGAAGCTTTTCAATCAGCTAGAAATGCATACAGAGAATCTTTAATTGATAAAGGTATTACACCAGATAATCCTATTACTGAAGATGCTTATTATAGTGCCATTAGAAACTGGGATAAACTTAATACTAAGATTATAATAAAACCTGGTTATTATGCTAGAAGACAAAAAATCTTGGACCGCATAGAACTCATACTGAAGAAGCTTCCTCAGAAAGCTGCTGATGAAGAAAACCAGGGTAAAATTTGGAAAGACATTTTTGATTTAACTAAAGGTAGAGATGAGAATGGTCATGTTGATGCTTTACGTATGACTCAGGCTGCTAGAGATGAGGTTAAGAAATTACAGGAACTTCTTGCTGATATTAAAAGTGGGAAGGTTAAATCTAATGGTTTAACTAAAGAACAGAATGCTCAGCTTAATGCTTTATATGAATTTAAAAATAATGTTGGTAACACAGTATTCTTTTCTGAACATCCAGATTTAGTAAAGAAATTAAATGATCTTAAAGCTCAAAAAAAGAGACTTGGTTTAAGTGAAGAAGATAGAAATAATCTTCAGGAAGAATATGCTGAGTTAGCTAATATGATGGATTCAGATCCAACTGATCAGTACCTTGATGTTTTTAATAATTTACTTAGTACTTTAAGTGAAGAGGTTATAGATAAAATAAAATTAAAAATAGGAGCTAATACAATTGATAAAACAACGGCTGATTTATTAACAGATGATGAAGAACTAATAAATGAATTAAAAGAAGAATCTCCTGAGTTTGCAGAATGGTTTGATAAAAATCATTTAGAAAATACATTCTATGATATAGCTACTAAATCTCAAAAGACTGTTTACAAAAGAACATACGTTTGGACTATAACTAAACCCTCAGATCCCAATGATTATCAAACTTATGATATCTTGGATGAAAATGGTGAGTATGTTGAAACACTTGCAGGTGTCCCAAGTAATGAGTATACATCTAGAGTGTTAAAGAAAAAGTTTTTAACTAAAAGGGTTGTTGGTGAAACTGTGGATAATAGAGGTAGATGGTTGCCTAAAACAGAAGAAGCCGGTGCAAAGGATACTAGATTTTATAATCCTAAATACGATGAGTTGAAAAAAGATCCTGCCATGTTTGAATTAATGGAGGCTATTAAAAGAAACCATCTTAAGAATCAAGAAGGTCTTAATTACAGGTCTAGACTATATTTAGATTTCCCAAGATTTAGAAAGTCTAGGCTTGAAGTTATTCAGTCTAGAGGTACTAAACAAGGAGATTATGATGATAAGGAAAATGAAAAAGCTGTAGGTGGAAACTTATTATCTATATGGGCTAAACGGTTTAAAGAATTTTGGAAAGGTTCTGCAGATGATGCTCAATCAGGACTTAACGATAAGAAAAATTTTGACTTAGTTAGGGCTGATATGTATGACAATGAAATGACTAGTGTACCTATTGCAGGTTTATATGACATTGATATAAATGATGTATCAACTAATATAACTGAGACTATGATGAAATACATGATGTCTGGTGAAAGGCAGAAAGCTCTAATTAAAGCATTACCTACTGCACAAGCTATACAGTCTGTTGTAAAAAGTACTGAAGGTGCTTTAAAAGATACAACTAAAATAAATAAAGAAGTATGGCAAGCTAAGGGCATCTTTAAGTTCTTAAGAAAAAATAAAAAAGGTGAGAAAGGGGTTAGAGAAAAAGCTGTTGACAATTTTATAGAGCGTGAGTTTGAAGGTAAAAGAAATACTGGTGCAGGATCTAATAGTGTTAAAGCAAATAACATAATAAATCTTTTATTTAAAAGAGCTTCCTTTTCTTTCTTTGCTTTAAACATACCGTCTGCAATGAAGAATATGTATAGTGCTAAGTTTCAAGGAATGATTGAGGCTTCTGCTGGCAGTAATTATAATCATGCTGACTTTCAAAAAGGTAATGCTTGGGCTTATGCTACAATGGGAGAATTATCTTTTGGTTCTCAGCTTTATAAAAAAGGTTCAAAGTCTTTAAGGCAGCAAACTATGGAAATCTTTGATCCTTCTCAAGATAGATTTGAAGATAAGTTTGGTCAAGGTTTATCTAGGACTAAGCTATCTGATACTGTAAGTGGTAGCTGGCTGTATAGTCCACGTAAATGGATGGAGCTTCAAGCAACTACTCAAATATTTGGAGGCATGATGTATAAGCAGAAAGTAATGCAGAAACTTTCTGATGGTACTATGAAACAGATTAACTATATGGATGCTTGGGAAATGGTTGATAATCAGATAGCTCTAAAAAAGGGCATAGATATTAGATGGTCAAACGCACCTAAGACACATGTTTTAAAAAGTACTGATACAGCTAAATCATTAGCTGAACAGTATAACATACCTGAAGATCAAGCAGATAGAGCATTTAAATTTTCTAGAGAACTTATTGATACTAAAATAGCAAACTTAAATAAAGAAAGAGCTAAGAAATTACGCAACCTTTCTAAACCAGAGTCAGCTAAAGATCAAGAAGATATTGATGCTATAAATGAATCTAAAGAAAGTATAAATAATTTTTATGATTCTAAAATTGAAGAAGCTAAAACTATAACTATTAATAATACAGAGTTTAAGTTTTACAAAAATAAAATGCAGCAGGTTATGAATAACTTGCAAGGTACATATTCTAAGTTTGATCAACCTGAAGCTCAAAGATATATAGCATTTAGATTTGTATCTTATTTAAGAAGATACTTTACTAGTATGACTGTTAATAGATGGGGACACTCTGGTAAAATATGGGATCCTAAACCTAGACTTAATCCTGGAATGGGTGATGTTCAAATGGGTTACTATGTGCAATTTCTTAATAGTATTAAACAAACTATAGCTGAAGGTGGGAAAAATTTACAGTACATGGATAAAACAGAGAAAGCCGCTGCTATGAAAGTTATAACTGAAATGGGTATGCTAGTTTCTCTAATGCTTGTAGCTTCACTTCTTTTTGGATGGGATCCAGATGATGAGGAGAAATGGAAGAAGTTAAGAGAAAAGAGTGGACCTGCAGGTTTCTTTGGATTAACTGATTCAGATAGAGAGTTTAACTTTGGAGGTTATATGTCTAATCATGCTTTGTATATGTTATGGATGGTGCATGCTGAGAATAAGCAATTCATTCCTTTACCTGGTTATGGTTTAGATGAGATGACAAATATGCTAGATATAAAATCTGTAGTAACAGGACCTACTGTTAAAACATATCTTAGTATAATAAATGATACTATTGATGTAATGAAAGGGGAAGGAACATACTCTAGAGATGTTGGTCCATATAGATGGCAGAAAGAAGGATCAGCTAAAGTATGGAATGATTTTGGAAGACTGGTTGGTATAAGCGGTAGTAGCTTAGATCCTGCTAAAGGTATGAAAGGTAGCTTCACTGCTGTAGCAATGGCTAGAAGATAAAGAAATCTATTTTCAAAAAAAAAAGAGGACGTTAATTGTCCTCTTTTTCTTCATATAAGTATTTGTTAGATATGTTTATCATATCTATTTTATTAACATCATCTAGCATAGAGCATTCTACTTTGAATTTTCCATTACTATTTTCATAAGATATTAAGGCCCATGACACATCACTGTTTACGTATGATACCGTAACATCCTTCCCTTTATACTTAGCCTTAGTATTTATCATATTTACAAATTTGTGTAGAGGGAGGTTACCCTCCCCTACTGTTTATTAAAAGTCTTCTATATCAAAGACTAACGTATCACCCTCACCAGTAGTAACAATATATTCATCACCAACTTCTTCATAGCTAAAACCTTCAGGATCAATGCCATACACTTCTTCAAGTGCATTACTTAGCTTTTCCTCTAATGATTCTTCTTCTATAACTTCTTCTTGAACAGGTTCTTCTTCAAGAGATGTCTCAGAAGTGTCAACTACACTTTCATCTAAGAAGCTTGTAAGTCCTGAATCTTCTTCATCTCTCTCATCAATGATCTCTTCATTCTTGATCATATCAGCTTCTTCTACTTCAGTATCTTCTGGACAAGAGCTCATATCATCATCTAGCATTTCTTTTACAAGAGATGCAGTTTCAGATATTGATTCTCCTATTGTTTCCTCTATCTCTTGATCTAACTCATCTTGAACATCCTGTAAATCTTGTAAATCCAATTCATCTGCCGGTATATCATTTATAGTAACCTCTGATTTATTGTTTTCAAGATTTTCTATTTGATCTAGAATGCTTGTCTGATTTGGATCTACATATACTTCATCTATATCTACTTCGTTAGTTACTTCTTCTGTTTCAGTAGTAGCTTCTATTCCTAAAACAATTGGGTGAGTAAGTATCTTATACTTGTTACATATATGATAATGCACTAATTGGACATTGTTAAACACATTCTTGCTGTGAGATCTTTTGAGACCTACTTGAATATGGTTATACAAAGTCCACATATTATTATCAGTGTTAATGTAATCATAAGATGGAGTATCATACTCACTTTTAATTATACCTAGTTGATACGGAGTTACCATATTCTTTAGATATAGTTCTCCAATCAATTCATAGAACTGTTTATCAGTAAACTCTATTGTTTCCATAGCACGTTTGTGCTTTGCTAAGGTTGTGTAAGCTGATCCTGCTGCATGAATCTGAGCTTTGATAGCTGCTTCAGCATCATCTAAAGCAGTGCCTTTATGTATTTTATTAAATGTCTGAGAGTCACCTGCAAACATTGCATCATTAGTATTAATAATTGCACCAATACCACATCTAAATCTCTGACTTTTATCATATGAGTTTATAAAATAAAACATCATTGACAAGTCTGGGTCATCATCATGGTGTATAATGTATCTACCAATAGCTACATCATTGTTATTATAAGCAGCATACAGCTCTTTCTTTACTATAAAGTTTTGTGCATCTAACTCAGTTTCTATTAAATCCATTACGAATTTATTAGGTATTACAGTATACGTATTAGTTTGCTCTGGTAAAGTCTGGTCTAATAGTACATTCTTAGTTGTTGTGTGATCACTTTTTCTCATTTTAAAACATTTTAAGTTGTGTATCAAATTTTTCTGGAGTTAACGCTCTAATCTCTCTATATATTTTTTTTATATAGAACTTATCATTTACATTATAATCTTCCCAAGTTTTGTCTACATGCTCGTTATATACAGTATGCATCCACTCTCCAGAGTCAACTTGGATTATTCTTTTATCACCTAAATTTTCTTTGATGATTTTACAACCTTCATTAGATATATAGTACCTAATAGTTTTTTGCATATCTTCCTCAGTAACTATTCCGTTAGTTGAGCAGATCTTTTTAAATTTCCAATTACCTTTTATCTTAACACCTGAACAATATTCAAAGATGTTTCTATTATTCTTTATATAATCTTCTGGTTCAACATCATTTAGAAAATAATGATAAAGAGCTTTAGAAACTATTTGGTTACTCTTATTCTTATGGAGAGCTTTAGGAAATTCAAATCTACCTTTGCATTTAGTTTTAGCATGGTAAGGTACACCGTCTTCCATTTTAACAATGCTAACGCCATCTTTATTTAATTCTGCATAATCTTTATCAGATATCTCTTTCCAATCATGTAAAGCAATATAATTATTTACATCTGGGACAATCATCTTTTGATAAGTATCATGTTCAAGATTTAGATTAGTTAGATCTTCCCACTTTTTACAAATAGATAAATAATTATCTACTTGGTTTTCAGGAATTATAGTTTCTAATCCATCTGTATTTTGCATTATAGGTATTGCACCAGGTACATTTTCTAGAAGCATTGCATATAACATCATCAAACTTAATTGACCATTGATAGTTATACGCATAGTTAATTCTGGGTCATAGAGATAACTATTTTCTTCATTACTTAAACCATAAGTTGCATTAAGAATAATCTTGTAAACATAATTTCTAGGATCTGATTTAGGAATCTTTTTCCTTTCATTAAAGAACCATTCATACTGTTCACAAAATATATCTTTTGGTAAGTGAGCCGGAGACCATTTATTTCTAATGGCTAGGTTTGGATAAAAACTTGTAACGTCTGATGACATTATAATCATACCGTTGCCTGACTCATATATACCTTTCTTTGCTCCATGTACACCACCTAAACCAAAATGTGTTTCAACACCCCTATACTTTATTGAGTGTTTAAAACTTCCTTTAGTTTCACCATTACGTATTATTAGATTTTCAAATAGAGTTTTTAACTCATTAAACTGAGTCATGGTATCTTCAAACTTTACATAGTCTAGAATAAGATTCTTACAAATTATTTCAGATCTGTAAGTCCTTAAATCTTTTATGTCTTTTTTCTTAGCACCTGTAGCCTTACATAAAAAATACATAAATATTTCCTTAGATATCTTAGGTTCAGAAGCACTGTTAAGATTTATTCCATATTCTTTAGTTAAGTCTAGTCTTAATTTGATTTGCTGTTTTGAGAGATTATATATTTGCTTTGTGCTTTTAACATCATTCCTACAATACGATGCTACCATTTTTAAATCTTCAACAGATTTAATTCCGTCTGCATGATGTATAGGCATGTCTTGTACATTGTACCAATCCATTGAAAACTGTATCCATTTTAAACTAGATCTTTTAGCAGGATTGTCCCAATGATTTAGTTTAAAAACATCTATCTGTTTAATTTTTATTTGATGCTCAGCCCACTCTTGCCACTCTCTTTTATTCTGCCTGTCTATACAATCTTGAGCTTTTCTATAAATTAAATTGGCCGCATCTATATCAGATAGTAATCTCAGTCTATCAATATTCTTTATAATAAATTGAGTTATTTGTGCATCAAAACTTAAACCGTTAAAGCTTATATGCCATTGATTCAGTTTTATATTTTCTTTAAAGAAGTCATAAAGATCTTCTAAATCATTACGGTATTCACAAATTGTAAAGACTTTCACTTCTTCTTTTTTATAATGTTCAAAGACACCTAAGAAACAATTAGTTAAGGTCTCATAATCATGTACCCAATGATTCATATTATTAATGTTTAAAGCCAAAAAAAGGAGAGCTTATGCAAGACTCTCCTCTTTCATTTTGGCTAAGTTATTATTTTGAAGTAACTGACATTAGTGGAACACCTTTGTCATCTAGTAAAGGTGCTGTTTCAGGAACCATTATTTTTTCTTCTTCTTTCTTAAAGAATTGTTTATAGTCAAAGTCTTTTGTATTTATAGCAAATGCTGCTATGAAATTTTCTTGCTCTGATCTATCAATTAAATAATGTTCTTGAAGAACATCCATTGTTACTCTCTGTTCTTTATAGGGAACACTATTTTGTTTTGGTACTTTTGATTTGATTGAATTTCCATTCTCATCTAGTCTTGGAACAAGCTGTAGATTCTGTTTTCTATTCTTGCTAATAACAACTAGCATGTCTGTCATAGAATCGTATATAGCTTCTACATAAGGACAGCTTTCCTCTATAGGCATAAGCTTAAAAGTTTTACTTTCTCCCCAGTAAGAAGTGTATAGTTGCATATTTTTACCGTATTCTGCCATAATTATTCTGTTGGTTTATTTGGTAAATTTAAGTTAATAGAATCAAAATTCATAATTTTAATTTCAGCATCTAGTATTTCACTTGTCATACCATCTGATTCAGCATTAAAATTTGGCTTAGAGCATAACTCACCAACCTCTTTTATAACCTCAAGTGATACGTTGAGTAAATCAGAATACATTGTGAAATATTTATCTGGATATAAATAACTTTCTATATAGGCATGATGAGCTCTATGGTTTTTAAAGAAATCTAAAATTTTGTGTTTATAACGATCTGATAACTGGGAATATTTCCCGTTTACAATTTTTAAATAATCATCTTTTGAATCTTTGTAATCAAAAACATATACTCCTTTTGAATCTTCAAGTTCAAAAAAGTTATTAAACTTTGCATTTTGCAAAAGTTTTTTTGATTCAAACTTTTTAAAGTCTGGATCATCTCTTAAATGATATACAGATATTAATTTGCAATCACTAACTTTATACTTACCCTCCCATTCCATATAAGTTTGAATAGGAGTTACGCTTACACCTCTTGGTATTTTAAGAATAGGATATAAAAATATCCTACTCTTTTGAATATATTCTTTATATAAAGATGTTAACTCTGTCATAATTATTATCAGGTTTAGAGTGAGACTGAACCTGTTAAATACTTATACGGTAAGTTATAACTATTTGTTTGTTTACAATAATTAGCCATATATAAAGAGTTTATTAACTCTGATTTCCACCTCATTAAAGTCTCTTCTGAAACTGGAAATGCATATAGATAATTATATTTATCAAACACTATAAAATTAAATTTAATCTGGTAATCACTATAACTATCAGATAATAACTTTGAAACCCAAGTATTAACAAGTATTAAATAAATTGATGCTTGGAGACTGTAGTTATAATACTCAACTGATTTTTCAAATTCATCAAGTGATTTACTTGTTGTTTTAAAATCATTTATAGTAACCAGTTTATTTTCTTGGTCAATAACAACATTGTCAACAATACCTTTTAAACCTTTAAAGCTTAAGTTTTTAGCATTGCTTACAATTAAACCATCATTGATAGTTGAAAATTCTTCAATGATTTCTAGCTCATTGAATACTGCTTTTCCTTCTGTCTCATCCTGTCCCAATAAACTCATTATTTTTTCATCTTCTTTTATTAATAGTACTGATTCAGTACACTTAGATAAAATCTCTGAGTCTATTATTATCTTTCCTTTACTATTCTTGAGGTGCTCAAAATAGTCAATACCTTTGGGTTCTATAATTTTGAATGCTCTTTTTTCTTTACCTACTTTTTGATGAAGCCCCATTGTCTCAAGACAATCTAAAATTTCATCTTCAAAGTCAGCTAATTTTGATTTGGTGATTGGAGGTGTTGATTCTATTTTGTTAAAGAGATCTGGATTGTCAGTTACATGAAGTCTGTCTTCATATATCTGAAAGATTTGTTTGATTATTTGAATTGAGTTTGGGCTTGGTAATGAGGGAGTTACACAGAACTTATCTGAAAAAGTATCAGGTTCTAAAAGCAAGTTATGAATTACTGATCCTTCTAGCAAATATTTTTCTGTTTTTATTTCCTTATCCCCTAAAATATACTCCTTATAAAATAATTTAGGATTACCTAAAAGCTTATTTAAGCTTGAATAACTAAAGTAAAAATCTTTAGCCACATCTGTTTTTTTATTTTCTAGTGTGCTACTGCTCATAATCTTCTATAAGTTTATCACCATAAGTTATTTCTGCATTAAAATATTCTGAATTTAATATAGTTTTTGGACTTAAATGATTAATTACTAAATCCATTTTTTCTTGTGTAAATTGATTCATTTTTATTAAATTTTTTGCTGCAAAATCTAAATTAAAACCCATCCAATTATTCGCGAGATAAAAAGCATCAACATCTCTACCTAACTTTATAAAGTTTTGTCTGAAACTTTTAAAATTTACATGGTTATACTCAGGATATTGCGCCATAGTATCTGAATAAGTTAAAACTAACATGAATAAGTAATGAAAGCTCTGATCAAATTTTGAATTTGCTATTATTTCCATAGCTAATATTTGATTATCTTTTTGCCCAGAACGTAGCATTTTAGTTAACTCATTATAACTATCAGATGTTATAGCTAAAGCATCACCATGTATATGTTTTCTTAAATGATGTAAAGAGTATATATCTTTATGACCAAGCTTTTTATCTCTGATATCTTTATTAAAAAAATCATAACCTAGTTTATCTGAATAATAGTAATAGGATTTAACATAATAATAACTCTTTAACATCCGTGGAAGATCTCTATATTCAGTATTAAGTTCTTGCACAAATAATTCTTTAAGTTCTTCTATAGAATCTTCTTCTAGTAACCACTCCGTTGTATTATTATACAGCTTCTTAAAGTTTAGAATCTTCTTTATATTTTTTGTAACTTTTTTGTTTGAGGAAAGTAATAAAAGTTCAGCAAACATATGAGCTGCGTCACCTAATAAACGATATTTAGTTCTTTGATAAAAGTTTGAATTTACAAAACTATTTATTTTAAAGTTACCTGAGTCTGTGTCAAAGAATAAAGCTTCAGAATTGTTTAAATTATAAGTAATCTTACAATGTTCTCTTACTTTAAACCTTGATATATTACAATTACCGCCAATAAATATTGGGCTTTTATTGATGTCCCAATTTTTATCCTCATCTATATTATTTAGAAAATTCTTTGCCTTTTTATAAAAACGATCTTCTGCATACAAGTATTTAACTTTAACGTCAAAACTTCCCTCATTATAAAATATTATTATTCTTTTTTCCATTTGTTTTTGATTAATTATAAATAAGGGTGCTATGTTTCAAGCACCCTTATTTAATTTATTTTAAAGTCATCTCTTGAACCTTTGGATCAGTGAGCATTTTTTGAAACTTTAACTTGTTTCCGTTGAGAAGCCTCCTTACTATAATATATTTAAGATCGTCTGTAAATAATCTGTCATCATTTATAAGCAATCTTAACCTATTAATAATATTTGGAGAGATGTTATTGGTCTCAGCAAAATGTAAAGTAAAGTTTATGATTCTTGTAGTTATTACACTAGCAATATCTCCACGAAAATCATCACCTTGTCCAGTAGAATTAATTATTGAGTTAGTAATCTTTAAATCATCATCATCAAATAATATATCTCTTGGATTAACAAGCTTATCCAATCTGTTATTTATAAATTGAGTAAACAATGTTGCTACTTCTGGTCCAACGGATCCCTCACCGATCATTTGAATCATTGGTAGCTTATCAATAAACTCATCAAAAGAACTAATACAGTTAAAGAATGTAGTTACACTTCTTGGATTAACTCTTTCATTTACAACTTCAGGATGCATTAACATAAAGTTTATACATCTTGTATCTATACCTTGTGTCTCAGCCCATTCAGCCCATCTTTCATGAGACCATTTTAAACCTGTACTTACAAACCTAGTTCTTTGAGCAACGTCAATAGAATTAACTAAGTATTCTCCATCATCTGGATTAGCTGTTAGTATTATATGCCAGTCTTTTGGTAATTTCCATGAGATATATTCCTGTCTATCAACAAGCTCCATTACTGCTTGAATGAATCTAATATCTGCACGGTTCCAATCATCTAAGATAAGTATACCGCCTTTAGTTTTATCAGCTATCCATTCAGGTGGACAATAAGACATCCTCTTTTTACCAGTAAAGCTGTATCCTTGCTTTGTATATTCAGTAACAGCATTCTCATCAATCCAAACTTTGGTGTCATCAGTTACCTCCTGCTTTACAAAACTAGATTTGCCATCAGCATCTAGAACCTTTTTCATTTTTATTTTTGTAGCACCTACCTTAGACAATTGAAACTGTCTTACTGGAAAACCTACTAAGTCACCTAACTCTTCTATCTGAGCTAAGTTTAATTTTACAAAATCTAAGTTATATTGTTCTGCTAATTGCAAAGCAATACTAGTTTTACCGAGACCTGAGTCTCCAATTATCTCAGTTGATACTGGAGTCTTACCTTTCTCCTGTATAAACCTGTTATTCTTAATCATGTGATGAAGAAAATCCTTCATCTCTGCTGAGTCTAAATTTATTTGATTCATATATCTAATTTAATTACGCTACCTGGTAAATCATTATTTAAGTTTGAGCAAGCAGATAGTATCCATAATATATTACCCCTTGCATTTTTTGGTGTCCATGCTTCTCCATCTGTAAAGTAGAACAAGCAACTATATTTATTTAAGTTTTCATTATAGTAATCTATAACAGGTTGGAAATCAGTACCTCCTCTGCCATGAATTTCTATATCTTTTTTAGGATCAAACTCTCCAATATACGAAATAGCTGTGTCACATTCAACTAATGTTACGTCTGTTCCTGTCTTTTTTATATGATACATTTCAGTAAAGAACTCTATAAGCTCATCCTTGCTAACTGATCCTGATGTATCTACTGCAGCTAGTATATGTTTTTGTTTTTTAATTTTTAATCCTGGAAAATCTATGAGTCTTTTATTTAATTTTCGTCTAGACTTTTTAGTATATATCTTAGTTGACTTCCCAACAAACCTTCTCATATAACCTTTCCAATCAAATTTAGGAGGTGTTGTAATCTTAAGTTTCTTGAGTATGTCTGCTAGTTCTCCTGGAATACTACCAGGATTAGATTTTTCTATTTGTTCTTCTAGTTGTTCTAATACATGACCCGTCTGAGTAGCAATCATTTTCTTAGTAGCTTCATCTACACCATCAAGATCTTTCCAATCATGATTTGTTAAGTCAATTTTAGTACCGTCTGGTAACTCACAGCTTGGTTCATTTTTTTCTAAAGCTTCACATATAGCCTTAAGGTTTTGGCAATTACTAGATTGTTTTTTCATTAACTCATCATAGTAATATTGAGTTCCAGCTTTTCTTTTAAGATTCATCTTAGCAAAAAACTCTCCGTCAATTGAGCAACCGTTTTCAGGTAACCAACTTTTATCTATGTACTGATTAATTTCTAAGTCCATTGCTATATTAGCAACTTCTTTATTAGATAAGTGTCCATAATCAGTTAAATGAAAAAATGCAATATGCAATAGCTCATGCTTTAACAAACCTTTCTTATGCAATTCAGATAAAGATGCCCAAAAAGTTGGGTTGATTATTAAATTGAAATTTATTCCATTGAGAGATATACCTGCTGTGGGCAGTCTTTCATCCCAAGATTTATTTAAACTTAGCAGAAATAAACCGTAGAATGGTTCATCAAACATTAGGTCTTTACAAATTCTTGCTAAACTGTCTTTTAAATTATATGTTACTGTATTCATTTGATAATTTTAAATTTATGTCTTCTATAAAACCTATACCCATATTATAAAAATGTTCCATAAATATATTTTCTATATATGATTTTATTTCAGGAAGCTTTGTTGGGTTTACTTTTCTTACAACATTTAACATACACTCATAAGTAAACTCATGAGATCTTAAATATGTATCAGCTGCTTTACCACTCTTTATAAAATACGGTAATATTTTAGAAAAGTGTTTTTTAAATAGAGGCGCATTAAAATTAGTATGGCCTGTATCTTTTAGTACACATAGCATAGTTGCTATATTTTCAGTTAAATCTAATTCTTGCATTAATGAGAAACCTACAGTAATATCTTCTGTTATTTTACTTGTTAGCATATCTTTAAGCCGGGCTGCATTTATTTTATTTAATGTAACATTGTCCATTAGTCTTCTATTTTTTGTGTTCTTATCATCCATTCTGGAGGAGTAGAGTTGTTTATATTATCTATCCATTCTTTGGCACTTGGGATTTTCCCAAAGCAGTCTTCTCTTACATGTTGTTCCCCAACATATCTTGTATATACAATCTTACCATCAGAGTTAGTAAAGTATTCTCCAAATATTCTTTCACATTCAAAGATTCCCTCACTATGATGTCTAAAGAGTCTGTGTTTACTATGTCCTATCCATGCTTTGGTTTCATCAAACCAATTATGAATATGTATATAGTCTTTCTCTTGTCCTCCCCATTTTTTTACAGAGGATTTAGCGTGTAATAAAGGATGTGCCATATTAAGAATCACTTAAAAAACTTCCAGTGTGCTTATAAGATTGTTCCTGTGTGTAATACACATTATTATGAATATAATAATCATCTGTTTTCATATCAACTGTTATGTATCCATAACCTCCATCGTTATTATACCAATCTTCTATATTATTAAGGTAGTTGTATGCTATTTCTTCTATTAGCTTCCGATCAGTATCATTTAGATCAATAGAAATATAATCTTCCACTCCATTTGTCCAGGCTGGAAGGTCTAACTCACTTAGATAATTTTCTGGTAAAGTTTCCCATTTCATTATTTGAAGAGTATCTTCTAAAGTAAATGCTGTTATGTTTTCTATAGATCCGTCATCTCCACCTCCGTGGTAGTATATATTAATAAATCTTATATTTTCATTTGAAAGCTTAAAAGCTAGTAAGCTTTTTTCAATATTATCCATAGTTTATTTTTTATAAAATTTTCCTAATATATTAGAATTAAGGTATCTCTCATCTTCTAATACTTCAAATTTAAATTGAGCTTTTACTTCTTCATAAGTTAACTCAGCTTTGCTATAACATATTTTAAGAATGTGTCTTTCTATATCAACACCATCTTTATGAGCTTGTTTTATTGTTTCATTACTACTATAATAGTTCTGGTATGAAAGTTTTTTAATCATCTCATATTTTTTATGACGCTTATCTGTTATAGCAGCAAGAGCTTTCTTTCCAAACTTTTTCTTACGGTTTGAATAGAAATTCTTTTTACCTATATAGATTTTAAGCTGCCCGTCTATTATAACAATCATTAGGTATACAAACCCATGAGCTCCTTCTGGAATCATGTCATCTGTAAAAGTCTTTAAGGCTGTTTTATTACCTATGTCACCATTATTATATTTCCAACTCATGGTATATTTTTTATTGTTCCAGTTAAAGCTTTTGTTAGCAGAGGATATAAATGTATTCTTACATTGCTTACTCCATGAGCCTCTATTGAATCAGATAAATCTTTTTCTAACTTTAAATGAACCGGGTTTATATTGTACTTAACTTTGTATTTCTCCATGGATTTAATACCAGCTGTATCATTGTCAAATAAAGTACAGATCTTTTTATATCTGTTTTGATACTTTTCAATAACATTTTCAGGTATAAGAGTGTTCTCACTCTCTGGAGCTATTGCTTCAGCATTTTTAAAACCAAGCTTATCAAAAGCCATTATATCTTTTAATGAGCTGCATATTATTAAGTAAGGTTTTTCAAATGTTAACTGATCATGACCGTGTATATAATTGCTAACCTTAATAAACTTACATTTATCAGTCATGGGTTGATACACTTTATAGAGAACATCTTTCTTTGTAAAATAGCCGTATAAGTAAAGCCCTTTTATCTTTAATTTATCATCTCCATTATTCATTGTGTATTCTTTAAGAGGAAACACATTATATTTTTCTAATAGCTTGGAGTTTATTTTATAGTTCATCCAATACTTTTGATCGTATACTGTCCAGCTTCTTATAGTAAAGTCCGTAATCTTATACTTATTGTATATTTTAAATTCTCTAATAGGAATAGCTGTATTAGATAAACAATACTGATTGTAATCAGATATTATTTTTATAATAGCTTGACCTTTAGTTTCCAATACAAATAGATGTTGAACTAATGTTACACAGTTTCCACCAATGTCTGTAGAAAAATCTTTAAACATGTATTTACCAAAGCTCATTCTATAGTAAACTACCAATGATGGGTTGGCATCTTTTGTTCCAAAGACAGATCTAATTTTTACATCTTGGCCGTGTAATTTCTCTGGAAGATTTAAATAATATTCAAAAGGCCATTCTGTTGGTATTTCTTTTAAGTCAGATGCAATAGTTATAGTTCTTATCATAATTTAATGTATTAAAAAGGGGAACTGTAATTAAACAATTCCCCTTAACTTAATTGAACACTTATTAATTATAACTCAAACTCTTCAGGCTGTTCTTTATTAGCACCGAAGTCCTCTACAGGAGTTGGTTTTTGAGCATAATCAATGTGATTATCAGGATTGAAAACGAGAGTTTCATTTTCTGTTGTAGAAAAGGCTTTACCTTCTTTTCCAAACTTAGGTAAGTATAAATCATAAGCTATGTATCCAGCTTTATTGTAGTATTCTCTACCACAAACACAGAATGTCATCATCTTATCTTTAAAAGGCTTGTCTTTATTGAAAGCATCTACAAATTCTTCAATTGTATCAAACTTTTCATCAACTTTCTTCCACCATTTTTCAATACCTAGTTCTGTGCAGATACGTTTAATACCTTTAAGTATCTCAATATCTCTTTTAATTTCAATACCTTTAAAAGTATTGTCTTTATAAGGCCATTTACCTATCTTAACTCTACCTACTTGACCTTCATGTCTACCTCCTTCAGGGTCATCTTTATCTAAAAGAAATCCTTCAAAGTCATCTGTTGGTTTTGCAGTTTCAAGATTTAATAAAAAATAATAGCCTTGGTCAGCTTCTAAAAAGCTAGGTCTATCTAAGGTTACACTGTTGATCTTAGCTTCAACATTTCCCGGCTGGATTGTTTTATTAGTGAAGTTTTCCCCACCTCCAGTTTTTACATCTTTTGTACTTAATCCCATTTTTCTTTATTAGTTTATTGTTATTAATCAATATATATCTTTTCCCAATTAGTTGACAGATTACCTTCAGAATCCATTTCAGAAACTACTATTTCTTTATTTCTTAAATGAGAAGGTCTTGCTCCACAAGTGACGTTATCTTTAGTTTTAAAACTAAGTATATTTTGATTACCCTTTCTATAAAGATAACCAATAGCATCTGATTGTGAACAGATAATCCTTTTTATTTTTCCTGTTAAGTCTAAGTCCATAGAGTTGACATCACTGCCATCTTTATCTAAAACTATGTCTTTAACATGACCAATTAATATAACTTTTGGGCAAAGTTGTTTTATATAGTCTATGATTTTAAAGAAAGCCTGTCTTAAGTAGCCATAACCTTGACCATTTGGTAGATTTATAATACTCCCGTACATATTCTTACCACTCATTACATCTAGATTCCCATCTTTATCTTTCTTAAACCAACTTTTACCTATTGGTTGTCTTGCATATAGAACTTCTGCATATGGTAAACACATAGCTTCTAATGCAGTTATTGTATCAACAGCAATATAATCATATTTATGATCTGATTCTCTAATTGCTTTACCAATTTTTTGTATGTCTTCCCAGCTACTTGCCTTAACTTTCATGGCATCTATATAATCTGAGCCATCTTCTGTATCAATCAATAAGCAGTTGTTTAAACCAGCTAGTAAAGCTGACTTACCAACTTTAGGTTTGGAAAAAATGATAAGATTTTTAGGGCTTTGTTGAGCTGCTTTAATCTTTTTTGTTGGTAGTTTAATATCCGTCATGGTGTAAATGTTTCTTTGATTAATTTATTAAGCCATCCTTTATTACTTACAGGTTTCTTCCATGCTATAGCTGCTTTATCTCTTATAGTCAATTCATTTATTGGACAATCTGCTAAGATGTCATCTATAGCTGCTTTATCACTAAGACTTGGATATAATTGAGGAGATAGTGCAGACACATCTCTAGTAGATATCTTAGTACTATGCTTTTCAGTTATGTTTGCTAATTCTGAAATAGGTATCCAGTATCTTTCATCTATACCTCCTTCAGATGATTGCACGTTGTATTCATCTTCAAAATGAGGATTCCAATTCCATTTATAAAGAATTCTATTAGGGTCTTCTGATTCAACATCACGACTTATAAATTCTGTATAGATATCTTCTCCACCTGATAATTCATTTTTAAAAAATGTAATAACTTTTTCATCTGCTCCACGGGGAACATAACACATCTTAGGAATGTATTTTACATTGTCGTAGTCTATTCCTTCAGCATCAAATAATTTCATTTGATGTTTTTTAAGTAGTGCTACTCTTTCTTTTCTGCTAAGCTTTGTTTCTGCCATTTGTTTTATTTTATATTGTCACTCTTCTTTGTTGACAACCAGGAGTTGTCATTTCTACTACTTGCATCTTATGATACTCTGCTTTAAAGAAACTCATTCTAGTATCTCCATTTCTAAGCTTAAGGAAATGCCATACAAGAACGTTTTCATCTGCAATAATATATCTATCTGGTCCGTAATATTTTATAAATTTCATAGCAGGTCTATTAATACCTACTACAATATCTGCATGTTGCAATAAAGCATCACCCCCAAGTATATCTGAATCAAGTATATAATTACCATACTTACCTTCTTCATTACGCTCTGGTCTATCTGTTTCACGTTTGAGTTGAGAAAGTATTACAAATATTATTGGGTACTGTCTTTTTAATTCTGTACAAGCTTCACCAAGATTATATAACATATCAGTCTTGGTATTCTCTCCAGATCCTTTTTTTAATAAATAGCTGTGATCAAGAGTAATTACTGTGTTAGTATATTCAATAATACCTTCTCCACTTGTAGTAGAGTGAGCTTTCATATACTCATGAATAATTTTTTTAAACTGATCAACAGTTGGAGATTTCTCTACAACATCTATAGGGTTTAGTATTTGTTTTTTAGAATACTCATAGCATTTTTGTAACTCATGTGTTGTAAGAGAGTCTTTAGGGTCTGCACTACAGACATGCTTATAAGATTGTCCAATAACACTTGAAAATTCTCTAACAGCAGCTGCTCTTGACAACATTTCAAGCTGAAATTCTAATATTCTAAAAGGTTTATTTGAATTTAGCTTAAAAGCTTCTCTTACAATCTGATCTTTTATGAGTGTTTTACCAGTACCAGGTCTTCCACCAATAACAATCATGCTATGCCACTCCCAGCCACCAACTCCTGCATCATTAGCTTTTGGCCAAGGAGTTTTGAAGCTAGTAATTTTTCCATTCTTGCGGTCAGCAAGATATTTAAGGGCTTGTTGATAACCCTCTTTTTGAGTTTTCCAATACATAATTAGCTAATTAAGAAGGTTTCTCTACCTTGTTGGAATTACGTTTTTGATTGACTATAAATATATGAAATTTATTCAACATTACATAAATAATTTCTATTAAAAAGAACTTCCAAAGAGGTATTTCTATTATAAATAAGTAGGTTATTAACCAACATATTATTGTTATAAAAAATGCTGTAATTAGCTCAGCTGTAAATACACCTAACTTTTCTATATTCATCATACTACTCTACTTTTAAATTTATCATTGCTTTCTAAATCAGTTCCTGTTATTGTTGCCTCACAATAATCAGCAAGATCAGAGCTAAAAGTTCTATCCGGCTCTTGCTTTCTTATGAAATACTGAGCTGTTCTCATGTATTTATAATTGTTTTGCTGAAATTCCCAAACATAATTGTTGGTAGCTTTAAGTATAGTTTCCCAAGTGTAGTCATGATTAATAAAAAACCATCTTAAGGCATTTTCACAATTGGTTGCATTTGATCTGGCTGTTTTTCCACTAGGTAATTTTTTATTAGGAAAAGTTTCCCTGTAAGCTTTGATTTTGTCTTTATAATCAGAGCCAAGTATTTGTATTGAAGTCTTTTTTTTCTGTACTGTAAACAATCTTTCAATACAATCTATTAATATCATTGCTTCAGGAGTAAGCTTTTGATTTTCATCAAGCCATCCTTTACTTTCAAGCATTCTTAATGATAATGCTAAGTTTATATGTTGCGGTGCTACTGATTCTTTCATGCAACATAACATATAGTAGTCATTTGGGCTTAAACCCTTGGAAGATATGATGTTAAATATTTCTGTTTGCTTAAGAAGCTTTGTTTTTTTCATGAGATTTCCATTTTGGTTAATGCTTTTAAATTATGTATATTGTTATAAACAATAAAGTATGAAACGTTTATTTAAAGATGGTATGATTACCACAATTGCAGGAATGTTAATTCTAGGCTTAGCTGCCTACATGTATGTTTCAAAAGAACATACGTCTATGGAAGCTGGTGAATTAGCATTACTAGGCATGGTCTTTTTAAGATCCAAAGATTCTTTAATTGGTTTAACGCCCAAAGAAGATGCACCAGTAATCAAATCCTAGTGGGAAAGTACAAAATAGTAAGTATTATACTATTATTAATTGTATTAGTAGAAACAGGGATGTTACTTCAGCAACCTGTTTCTACTATACAATCTTTTGATGATTCTCTCTTAAGAGAAAACATCAGTAAGAAAAATAAATCAATTAAGTTCCTAGAACAAAAAATTTCTGATCTTTATATAGGAATTGATTCTCTCAAAAGAGAGTATGAAGTCTATGATTCAATAGAACCTGAGATTAAACACTATTACCATGAAATATATATTGATATTAAGCATGCTTCTAATGCAAAGCTTGACAGCCTCCTACGCTCAAACTGGTGATACTCTTAATTGTTACACTAATGATGAGATGGTAAAGATTGTAAGCCGGGTTATAAGGGCTAGAGAATGTGATACTTTACTTAGCATTGCTGATAGCAAGCTAGATGTATTTACTAAAGAGGTTGGTTATCTTAATAAGATAGTTAGCTCTAAAGATTCAATTATAGATTTTAAGAAAGGTATCATATCTACTAAAGAGGATATAATAATTGGATTGAATATTGAAGTAATAGAATTAAGAGATAATGAAAGAAGAGTTAAAAGAGTGGGTAATCTGTATAAGTATGGTTTTATTGGCTGCTCTATTGGTTTGGTGGTTGCTTTGTTGGTACATTGACTATCAGTTTGAAGCATTCATGCATTTATGATAGTAAAAGAATATTAAGTCACTTGTTCTCTTAAACCCTGTGGATTTAGTTTACATACAATATTTCCAAAATTTAATACTGCTAGTTCTTGGGTGAGTAGTAACCGTTCATTAACATTTACATTAATAGCTTTCATTGTGTCAATTTCAAATTTTATTGGCATATTACTAAGGTTTATAAAGTATAGATAATCACTAAACCAATACCTATAGTAATCATCAGACATATTTATTTTATAAGGCTCATTACCACCTAGAGGATCATAAACTACAGGATCTTTTTTTTCTAGGTATTTGTGAAGGGGTAGAGTACGGCATTGAAATTCTTTATAGTTATGGTTTTCTTTATTAAATTCATAACAAGCCAACATAAAATCTGTTCTTGTCTGTTGTTTAATCATAAGATCTACTAAGTCATTACCTAAGTCATCCGGACTCATACCCCCATTCCACTCATCTGTGAAAGCTATTTGCATTATATTATCTTCAACATAAAAGCAATATGCACTACCCTTGGTCATAATCACTCCCTTCATACTTCTCAGCATCAAATAACTGCTTGGCATTATCATATAGCTCATCGTACTTAATAATCCACTCAGCTGTTATCTTATGAGCTTGGGTTATATCATTGCCTACTAGAGCTAAACCATAGGCTTCAATCATTTCATTAAAGTCAAAGACTAAATCTTTCATGGCACCTTGGTCACAATATTCAAAGTCTTTATCTTCTGGGCATA
>Ga0233413_10000077_pt1 | contig 49781 bp, 111 predicted proteins | sample Na_anoxic_6_MG_FD_189019 | JGI IMG/M metagenome (GOLD analysis project Ga0233413, IMG submission 189019) | Seawater microbial communities from Saanich Inlet, British Columbia, Canada - Na_anoxic_6_MG | ecosystem: Environmental > Aquatic > Marine > Inlet | place: Canada: British Columbia...
TCCCTTCTCCTACTGAAAGACCATGAGCTGCTTGAACGATCTCGTATGAAGATCCTCCTGATGCGTCTACTGCTTCCCATCTTAGATTTGCTAAGTTATATGTCAATACTTGTCCGTCTTCTGGAGCCGGTACTGAAACGTCAGCTATTTCATCAAGATTAGTAGTGTCGCCAACTGGTGAAGGTCTTAGGCATTTAATTTGTAAAGTGTTTGCATCTTCAACGTAGAATAAAGGATTCGAATATCCTGATACTGGTTGAGTAATTGTTGGTAGTCCTGCTGTAGCTTCTGATTGGAAATAATACTCTCCAATTGTAAATCCGTGACTTGCTACTTCTATGCGTCCAAAATCCGCCGCTACAAAAGTATTTGCGTCAATAACTTCTACTACTGTATGATAAGCTAAAGTACTTGGATCGTTTGCTTGAGCTAAAACGTAGTTAGCACCGTCATGATAGATACCATTACCTACTGCTAATCCGTGAGCTGTTTGATCGATTTCGAAAGATGTTGATCCTCCTCCGCCTACAGGTTGAAGCTCGTTTGTAATTACTTGATACATTTTTAAAGTATCTGTTGCGAAACAAAGTTGTCCGTCCGAAGCTGTTGCCGCGTAAGTTATAAGGTTTGCTTCTGTATCTTGTTTTACATCTAATCTTGTAGGAGTCTCGATTGATCCTGAGATTGTGTTTGATGAATCTAATGTTTTATTTTGAAGTGTCTCTGATTTAGCCGGTAATGCGTCTATTTCAGATTGAAGCTCATCTAAAGCTCCTTGAACGTCTGTTGCTACTAAGTTACCAGTTGGTGCGTTAGAGATTGCTGATGCATCGTGTGCGTCTACAGCGTCTACTAAGTGATCTGATAAAGCTGTTTCAGAAGAATCTAGTCTTCCTTCAACTTCGTCAATAGCTGCTTGTACGTCCGTTGCTGCAAGTCCTGAAGTACTGTTATCATAATTGATCTCAGAAGCTTCATTTTGCCCTTCTAGAGCCGTTTTAACCGCTAATGCTGATGGTATCTCAGTGTCAGTAGCTGCGCCGCTTAAATCAGTGTTTAAGACTCCTGCTTTAAGATTATCTGTTTCTAGATTAGAAATTGTGTTATTATCTGCGTCGATTGACTTATTAGATAGGTCTTGAGATTGATCCTCAGTTACTACAGCTCTTTCTGCAGAATCTAAAAAAATCTTTTGTTTATTATCAGCAGAGTCAGTACGTTGCTCTCCTTCTAATGTTGCCGCATCTGTTGTAGGTTTTGTGCGAATACCTTTTTGAAACTTCCTTGATTTAATACTCATTATTTCTCCTTAAAACCTCTTTGATGCAATCTCCGATTTCACGATCTCTGTCGTGTTACTAAGTTAATTATTATTATCGTTTTACTCATTTACGCAAAATAAGCCTCGTCGACCTTCGCCGATGCTGAGAACTTAATTACTACTGTGTCTGTACCTGCTATTTCTAAATATTTGAATCTGAATTGTCCACCATTTACGTCAAACTCTACCTCTGTATCGTCTCCTGAAAGATCCGTGCTGAAGTTGATTTCTGTACCGTTATATACGCCTTCAATTGAAAAAGCTTCAACTTGAGTAGCTGCTGCTGCGTATGTTCTTGTGATGTGTCCTGTGATTATTAATGATTGAACGTATGCTGTATCGAATACTAAGTTTGTAATATCTCCAGTTACATATCCTCCAGATGATGCTCCTAGTAGACTTGTCTCTGTAGTAGGAATATCTCCCGGTCCTGATACTTGTGCTGCAACTGCTGTTATAGCCTCTGCCCAACCTGTAGCCTCTTCACCGTAGTTATTGTCTCCGGTTACTGGATATTCATATATCTCGTCTACGACTATTAAATTTTTAGGCATGATTTCCCCTTTATATCTCTATTATATAGTTGCTAATATGTGCGGAAATCCACCCATCTTTTTAGGAGGTTTTTCGCTATTTTAAGTAATTACGGTAGGTTAAACAAAAAAGCCCCGGATTAACCGAGGCTCTGTTTATTGTAAATTTTTAATCTTAAGCTTCAGCTTTGATATATCTTAATTGACAGATCGATGCCGGACGAGAAGTGAATAACGCTTGGTCAGTCATACATCTCATTTCAACTCCATGTTTACCTTCTAGTAACTTGAAGAATTCTTCACCATCAGGTCTCTTGAATGTTACTTCAGTAGATCCGATTCTCTTAAGGTCCTTCTCACAGATGATATAAGCGTATCCTTGCTTAACAAATGTAGAAGCTTTAATTTTGATTGTTCCATTCTGACCAAAGAATTCGATCTCTCTAGCACCTGATTGGTGTTTAGCAGATGAATATGAACTATCGATAACTCTTTTAGAGTCTTGCTCGCTTAGTAAGTCATCCCATTGCTTAGGGTTAACATATACAGAAACTTCTTCTTCCATTAGACCTTTCTCAACCATTGAAGCAATTCCTTCTTCAATTTTAGCTTGTGAAAGAACAACTGGAGTTGATAATGTACCAACGTCAACGATAGATCCTTGAAATAAAGGCTCGTTAGCATTTGGAACACCAAATAAGTTAACAGTTTCTTCAGAGATAGCGTGAACACCGATGAACTCATTAAGAGTTGCCGGAGCACCTGCAATACATGCACCTTTGAAAAAGATAACATCTGTAGCAGCTATTTCAGCAGCACCAATATTTCCTGAAGATTTCTTAAGTGAAACTGTTTTATCTTTAAGAGAGTATCCTAAGATTTCATATGCATTTGAATCTCTGTTAGTTGATTTGTCAGCAGAAAATACTTCTACTTTAGCACCAGTAGTACCATTCCAAACACCTGCAGCCCATTCAGAAACTTCGATTTCGATAGCTTCATCATTTGCTCCACCTGCACTATCAGTCTTAACAATTCCAAGTCCTGATTGTCCGTAGAACATTTGAACTTCTAATCTGTGATAGATTGATTTAAGCATGTTTCCAACCATAAGGTCCATTGCTTTTTCGATTGATTGCTCACCAGAAGCTGATCTGTTTAGTGCTGCAATAGAAATTGCAGATCTTAAAACAAGTTCTCTTGCTTTAACAGAAGCTTTCTTCATTTTAAATTCTTTAGCGTCTTCAAGATCAAAAAGAGATCCATCTTCACCACCATAAGTAAATCCTGATTCTAAAGAAAGGATAACAGGCTCAACATAAGCGTCTCCAACTTTTTTAGATGAATCATACTTTACAGCATTATACAATTTAACATGATCTGGTACTAGTTTTGTTACTTCAGACGCGTATCTGTCTTTATATAGACCGTTCAGCGTAGCTACTTCATTAGCCATTTTAATTTCCTTTGTCCTACTTCTTTCAGACATTTAGTTTAGTTAAAAGTTACACGAAAACGACCATCCTATTCTTCTTGTTAGTAAAAATTGGTATTTCAGATCTAGAGCAGGAGTCCGAAGATATCCTGATTGTTCCGAAAATCTCCTTAAACGGCATAAGCAGCTTCTAGAGGTCTTTTCTAAGGGCAAAATTACCCTTCATAACATAGTTGTTAATTTAAAGCAACTGTAATCGCATAAAAAACAATAAAAATTAGCTTTTTCAACAATTACAGCAACTTAGTTATCTAAATAATTCACTCAGTTTTCTTCCCGGAGCTTTATTTGCTTCCTCGTCTGCAGGTTTAGATGCAACGTCTTTATTAATAGACTTTGTATTCTTAATTTGAGTTTCTTTAGCATTTTGAAGTCTCTCTTCTCTAAGCTTTTCAATCAAATTCTTTCCTAAGTACTTCTTAAGAACATCAGTACTCTTAAATCTACCTGCTGCTTTTTCATATTGCTGCTTAAGTTGATCCTTAACAGTTGGAAGTACATCCTTTGCTGTCATATCGTAACCATTCTTAACTGCCCACATTAACTCGTTAGCAATTAGTCCAATAGTTTCTTTATCCGCTATAAGCTCGTCATCGCTATCTAATGCCGCCATAATATCTGTTTGAATCTCATCAGCTAATTGTCTTCTTTGCTCAGATTGCTCTCTATCATTCTTCTCTTGAGCCATTTTATCGCGCTCTGCTCTAAGTTGCTCTAACTCAGTATCTCTTTCTACTGCCGCTTTTTCTTCCGGACTCATTTGAGCTGCTGCATGTCTTTTGTTAACAAAGTCTGTTACATAAGCCATTTCATCGAAATCTGGATCTAGTGATTTTAAAGCTGCGAATGGATCGTTTAAGATGTTCTGAAGTCCTGCATTATAAGTCTTCTTTAATTCAGCTAACTCTTGAGTACTTTTCTGACCCTTTGCTGCTAATTGAAGTTGACGAATCATCTCTTCTTCATTGTTTACGTCGATCTCTCTAACTAATTCTTTACCATCAACTTTGATAGTATACTGGCGAATCATGTCTTTGATTTCTTCTTCTGATGCACCATCTTCTGCTGCTGCTTGAATCTCATCTTCTAATTCAGCTTCTGTTTCAGCTTGAACTTCTGGCGCACTACCTTCCGATATTGGCTCAGATATTTCTTCGCTTACTTCCTGTGATACTTCTGCTGACTCTTCTTGAATCGGCGCACTTTCTTCTACTACAGCCTCTGCTGCAACTTCTTCTGACATATTATCTCCTTGCTAGTCTTTCGATGTAGCATAGTTACCTCGTCATTATGATAGAGGTTTAATTATTGTCGTTTTCTAATTTCTTTAGTCGCTCTTCTCTTTCATGAGTTTTCTGATCATAACCTTTAGGCTTAACTCCGAATGTTCTTTGTCGAGATTCTCTCTTGAATTCAACTCCTAAACTTTCTAGGTCTTCTCTTGCCTCTTTTTTCAGCATGTTCATATTTTTATGTGTGCGACTCTTTTTTACAAATTCTTTATTTCTTTCATTTCGAATATAATATTCCATTTCTTCTTCATTTATTATGACGCGATATTTAGCTCCTGTTTTTTTAGAAGTATACATCCTTAGAGATATTTTACATCCCGGTCTATGATCATATTTAATGTAGCGGATTCTATTAGCTGCCACTATAAATCACCCGGTTCCGTTGGCATATTATCTGGTAGTATAGTCCCTTCTCCTGCCGGACGAGGCATGTTTGGCATACCTGCTGCATTAGAATCTTGTGGAGCCATCATAGGCGCGTTACCTTGATCCATCGGTACACCTTCTTGTCCCGGAGGCATTGGAGGTGCAGGGGGTTGTCCGCCTTGTTGACCCATATTATCCGGCATAGGAGCAGGAGCTATAGGAGTTTCGCCATTCATTTGAAGTAATGCAGGATCTGTAGTTCGCAGTAAGTTAACATGCTCTTGAACATGATCTAATACTAATTGAACTAGTTGAGGATCTTTTTTAAGCTCGGTATCGTTTAGAACTTCCATATGCTCTTTTATGTGCATTGAATGTTTCTCTGACCATATTGCTTGTTGAGGATCTCCGTTAACCATTCCTTCATTTTCTGATTTGATTAAAGTTAAGTTATCAATCTTACCATCTGTTAGGTAATCTAAGTTTCCAGTATTTAATACCATTAGATATTTATCTGCATTATCAATTAGACCCATTTGTAGAAGGTTTTCAGCAACTTGCGCTCTACCTGCTGTACTTTGCATTAAAGCATTTCCTGCGTCTACAATTACTCTGTTAATCGATGTGATATCATCAGACTTGAATTCCTTCATCTCTGACGTATTATTAATTCCTGCAATAGCTATCATTCTTGGAGCTTTTGCAAAGTCTTTTAGTAAGTTAATTAATCCAGTTCCTACGTCTTCTAATAGGCGAATATATGACTGTTGTAGTCCCGAAACAAATTGTAATGCTTGAGATTGAACTAGTGCTAATGCGTTACCAGATCTAAGTGATTGCTCTGGATTACCACGCGCTACCGAGTTTACTCCCGATAAAGTTTCCATAGTCTTTTCTAATAGGTTCATCATCTGATAAACTTCTGGACTTGTAGCAACTAATTGTAGTGGTTCTGGTTTTCCAAACTGAGCGTTATATTTTAAGAACTGCATACCGTCACCAACATCTTCCGGCTCAATATCACAGCCTCTAGGAGCTAGGATACTTTGAATACCAAATGCGTTGATGTTTGTTGCTGCCGTTGAATATAAGCTGTTAAGCATTTCTTGTAGTGGTAATAAATCGAACATATCAGAGTATCCATAAGGAGTTCCAATAATGTTTGAAGGTGTGATTCTATATACTGGTAATCCGCGATATGGGAGAACTGTATCTTCTAATATTATCTCTTCGTTACAGTACATGAAATAGTTTCCATCTGGCATAGAAGCTGTTCTTTTGTGGAACATCTCGTAAATAAATACGTCCGAAGTTTCATTTCTTTTTGAATATGATGCCGAGTTTTTAGCTTTCATATGCTTATCAACTGTATCTAGCTCTATTATCTGTTTTCTTAATTCTGGATATTTAGCGGCTAAGTCATACTTGTTTATTTTAGATCTAACTAGAACCCAATCGTTCTTGTCGTAGTATTCTTTTGTTGCGTCAAATACAACATCATATGGGGATATTAGTGAGAAGTCTACGTCACCTTCATGGATATTAAATCCGTCTAGTACGTTTCCTTGTTCATCTAACGGTACTCCATCCTCATCTGTTGAGTATATGGAATCAGGATCAGGCTCCACTACGTCGTGAATTTCGCCCTTGTTACTATTCCATTCAAGTTTTACATAACCTGATCCTAGGACTATTGCGTATTGTACTGCATCTTTTAAAATTTCTTCTAATCTTTCTTCTCTCATATAATAATCAAGTAAGCCATTTCCTAGCTTTGCTTGTATTAGTGATTTTCTATCTGTATTTACTGCCCTACATTGAAATGCTGGTCTTGTACCAGTTACCATAACATGAATATGACGCGCTAAGTTTCTATAGTGATTTACTGCTAGATTTACTAGTTCGCCGTTTTCTCCGCCAAAAGATATTGCGTGATCTCCCTTTCCTGATGAACCGTAGTAATCTCCGTAATATGCTTTGTATGATCTTTCGATCTTATTTAGATAGTTAGAGTCGTTTATACCTGCGAACCAATCTGCTGATTTCTCGCGCAATACTCTTACTTTAACTTCTGGCTTATCTGCCGCAAAATATACGTTGTTCATATTATCCTTTATAGTTTCTATTATATAGTTGCTAAAATGTATTAATTATTTTATCTTTTTTTTCCAATATTCATGATTTTCCTCATAGTTTCAGCAGTTTGCGACGTTCTTCTAGCTTTTAATTTAGCTGATTGATAAGTATTTGGACCTATATTAGTACCATATCCAACTGGAAAAGGATTCCTATAAGCATGTATGTTCCTAATTAGGTAGTATAACGCCGGTATAGCATCGACGTGACCGCCCTTGATAGTTTTGTCAGGTGAATCATTTAAACGCTTAAAATCGCTTCTTTTGCTGTTCCATTGACCATATTCTAGGTGATATATAAGATGCTTACATCGTTCATGAATCCTGATTCTACCTTGACCCATCCAGATCTTCATCTCATTAATAGCTCCGGCTTTATTATCTTTCTTCGTTGGCATAAACTGAATATTATGTAGTTGGCGTAAATCGTTGATTAATTTCAAGTCATTATCCATAACTCTAAGATACGGCTCAGTATTTTGTCCATCTTTGAAGAATCTAAGTTTCTCTTTTTTCTTGATCTCTAAAGCTAATGCTTCTGTAGTCATTGTAGCCCCGGACATTACTAGTTCGTCAGTTATAACTAAGGTGGCATTTTTGAAATCATAGTATCCAAATAACATTACCGTTAAATCGACATATCCAATATCTGCCCCAATATAGAAATCTGTATGCTCTGGAACTTCATAATCGCTAATAACTATTTCATCTTTGTTTAGTGCAAATTCAGCACATACTGCTGATTCTGTATCAATTGCAACTTCGCACATATACTCGCGCTTAAAGTCGGGATCTTCTACACCTCTTGGATAATCTTCTATAATCTCTTGAACGATCTCAGGAGTAAAGTTTGGATTATCATATATTGTAAATATCTTAAGTCTTCCTGAAGCTTTATATGGAATCATATATTCAGTTACAAACTCATGGTCCGGACTTTTAGATGGCGTAGAAGCCATAATAATCCTACCCCCAGTAGTTCGAATAGTTGGCGACAATACTGATCTAATTGCATATTTAAGATCATCTACGAATCCTGCTTCATCTACGATACAAAGGTGAGCGAACCCTCCCCTAATCGAATCGATCCCTCCACCATCAGATCCTGCTAATTGTATTTGCGATCCGTTATAAAAGTTGAATATCTTATCTTGAGTATTGAATATCGGCTTTAATTCTTCTGGGCAATCTTCTGTGATCATTCTCATAACCGGTATGATGTTTGTCTTTGCATCTTTTGCTTTTGGAAATACGAACTTAACTACCGAATTAGGTTGCTTCAAACATTGCATTAAAGCTTCTATAACTAGCCAGTACGTTTTACCAGTTCTTCGAGAAACTACTACTACCGAAGTCTTTGTAGTGTCGGTATCAACTGTATGCTTAAGCTCTTTCTGAACTCTATTTAATTTCCACGAAAGTTCGCCCTGTTCCCAAAGTTTAGCAATAGCTTCTTGTTTAGTAATAGGGGTTCTTTTCTTGGACCTACTTTTCATCTAAACTGCCTACTATTTTTAGTAGCTCTGCTGTAGATTCTTTCTTTGTCGGTTTAACCATAGAATCGTTCTTACCTCTAATCTGACGTAAGTTCTTTAAAAGGATATCGTAATTTTTAATATCTTTTTCATCAAATTCTTGATCCCTAACTAGAGTAGCTATATATCGAATACCATCCATACAGATCTGCTCTTCTACAGATGTAAGCTCTATACCCTCTAATTCGTCTTCTAAACCGTTTTCAATGATAACGTCTTTTAACTTACCGTTCTCAGCTTCAACTGCCGAGATTCGCTCCTTAAGAGCTTTTAACTCAGCTTCGAATTCATTAAAGTCGTCTCCAGTTTCAAAGTCCATTTTACCATCCTGCTACGTTTTGAGATTGTCTACTAGCTGTAGTCTTAGATAGATCTTTAAACTTAACTTTTCCAATTTCTTTTTCAAGACTGTCCATTCTATCTTTATTGGTTTTATTGATCTCTTCTAGTCTTTCTGCAAAGATCTTCTCGTAATCAGGTTTCTTAATGGATTCTAAATAAAGCTTATATCCCGATAATCCTGCTAATCCTAAAATTGAAATTGAAACCGAAATATCCGGCTTTACAAATGATAGTCCTACTAGAGCTACTAATAGAATAAATGGTAGTGCGTTTTTTAAGTTTTTCATAAACATCCTTGTTTTATTTTTTCTTTTTTATTGCGTTACGGATCTTGCTAAATAGTTCCTTGTCTTTAGACTTAAGAGGTTCTATCTTACCTTCTTTACGTTTCTTGACTTTATCTAGCTCTTTATCTTTAACTATATTCATTATTCTAACCCTAACTCTTTTCTTCTTTTTAGTCTATGTTCAGAAGCTGCATTTTCTTTATCTTCTTGAGACATTCCTTTCTCAGCATAATCACTGGCTGAGTCTTTAGCGTCTAACATATCTCTTATCTCTTGATCACCATTTTCTCTAAGGCGGTCCGATACTTCACCACTTCTTTGATCTTTTATAGCTCTTAATTCTTTAAAATAATCCATGTTGCTTTGTTCTGGTAAATCTTGACCTATGGAGTCTAATCTATTAGCTCTTGCAGGAGATCTACTATAATCCTTTCTACCTTGAGCTTCTGCTATCATCATATCATCGTCTAATGCCGATTCTCCAACTTCTGATGCGTCCGCTGCTTCGCTTGCTAATAATAAAGGTAGTCCTGCTAACCCTGCTGCAGCTTTACCTAGACCTTTTCCTCCTATCTTACTTCCTAATTTAGAAAGCATTGAAGTTTCAGCTTTATTAGCCATTCTAGATCCTGACTTACCTAATGGTTTAGTCAAATCATCGATTGTAGATGCTCCTGACATTCTAGAAGCTAATTCTTTCTCAGGCATCATGTTTTCTGCAAGATCCCCTGTCATTCCCATTCTATCTCTAATATTAGCAGCTAGAGGTCTTTTTTTACCTAGCTCTAAATTATCTAATTCTTTTTTAGAAGCCATTCTAGCGTCTATAAGTTGTTCTAAAATATCTTTTTCGTCAGCCATAATGTCTCCTGTTTATATGGGTCCATTATATAGTTGCTAATATGAAGGTATTCTATTGTATTAAATATTTTAAAATTCAGTGATTTTAAGTATTTAGACACAAGAATTCCTAAGAGTATTAGTATAATTCCCTTTGTGAGTCCCAATACAGACATTACCCAAAGGTAGGTTAACTGACCTATAAAATAGGTTAACCTCGCAATATACAAAGGTGATCTTCCATGATCTATAAGCCTCACGCTAGATTCCTAGCTATGAGAGGGTACTGGTAATACCATCTTCTCTACCTGTCTTGCGTAAATAACCGCAAACTCTGGGTATAAAGTCATCCTGCTACCGAGTCTCTTAAGGTTGGCTCCCTGACAGTTTAACTTACTTTGTATTTTGAGATATAGTCCCTAGCGATCCACTCTTCCATCGTAATAAACTTATACCTTCTAGAATATTGTAACATATAAATTAATTCTTGACAAGTGTTTTATTTAGGAGTATAATTAATTATTGCTTTACGGAGCTTTCAGTCCGGTAAGACGTGAAAAACTACCGAACACTTGTAACCTAAGTGTGAGCTATGAAACGCAAGCGAGAGTGTAAACCGGGATATCCGTCAGAGCGTTAGGAGAGGATCTTGGGAAGAGGCTAAGTGGTTAGGTTGGCGAGCTATCGCTACTAAAGGAAAATATGATAGGAAAAGTAGCGAAATTACAAGTGCCTTTATTCTTCACATTTGATGAGGAGAAGGTAGAGTTAATAGTAGAAATGTTATCGGAAGGATTGGAGTATCATTATGCGAATATTGATCTTTTTCAATTCCCTGACGACTTAGATCCTTGGGAGGATGAATAATGGTAATTAGTATTATATTAGTACTGGTAGTGGCGATAATCGCAGTTACCTCAATAAAAATAAATACGACCTATGGATTGTTCCAAAGTACGGTATTGGGACTATTATGTGTGATTCCTTATCTTCTAGGATTGATCACAGATGCTCTTCAATTTGGTGTTGCAATGCTGTTTAGATTGGCGTTTGCACTCGGGGGCAGTAGTGTGGATGAATTGATAGCTTCTAACTTGACAAAAAAGGGTATCCCTGTTAAGGTAGTGGTTAAGGGTGACGGATCAGATATACCGCCCAAAATCGACGAAGACTTACATTAAAGGTGACAGATGAGTAATAAAGCATTAGAAGAATTAATGACTATAGCAGGAATAGAAGGTATTAACCCTACAATGGGAAGTATAGCTCGCGAAGAAGCTTTGAGACTTTGGATTAAGGAATATACCGTAAATATAGATGTAGGGCAGGATATTATTAAGAAAAAGTTAACAGATGAAGATAAAGCTTTTATCAAGTGTCATATAGCTAGTAACATAACTGATGAATTATTCGAAGACTGTGTAGATTTTAAAATAGAGAAGACTAAAGTAGTCGGAACTGTATTGGCGTTAAAGCGATGAAATTACCTCCTCGCGCTACCAAGTGTTTAGAATTACTAGATGAGATAGCTTTTACTGTCGATTATTATAGCGGCGGAAATGATCTCCATGTTAAAGATATCAAGTATTTGAAAGAATATATTGCCGAGATTTCGGAGAGTAAAAAGCTTACTAATATAAAACTTGCGGTTAAGATCAAGAAGGAATTAGATGTTAGCGATTCTTAAATCATTATTTTATATAGCGACTTTAGAATCAGCATCGTATATTTCAATATGCGATAAAGATCTAAGTCACTTGAATTACAAGAAACAAATAGATATTTCAATCGCATGTAGCGTAAATGCAAGCGGCGGAAATTATAGCGAAGATTATTTAGAGGAATTATATGAGCAACTTTAGTAAGTTTAAAAGAGGTGACTCAGTAGCTAATAACTATGGTGGTAAGTTCAAAGTTTTAAATACTTATAGAATAGAAGGTAAGTTTATGATTCAGGTAGAGTCCGACTCTGGTATGAGAACGGATTACAAAGAAGAGGATCTTAAGTTCTATCATGCTGATATTGCAGAAAAAAGCTATGTATCTCCAGAACATATAGGGGAGAAGTGTCCAGTATGTAGCACTCCTTGGACCATTACTAAGTTTGGGACTAATAACTGGAAGGACTGTAAGCCATGCGGTAAGACAGCAGAAGACCTTCTAGATAAATCTACCAAGTGGAGTAGTTCTGTTAGTATTGAGGACGAGGATTGGTACGATGTAGTTAATGATTGGGGATCGGACTAGCAAATTTCTTTTCAGAAATGTTGCTTTTTTGGACGATCTATGTTAATATATAGCTTATACAGCCAAAACACTGTATAAGCGGTAGTGCCGAAAGTTTGGAGACACATGGAAGAAATAACGATTACCTTTTTAACGCCCCATAAAGAAGATTTTACTGGTACAGCGGTAGAAATAGCGGCGGAACTTCATGTAAGAACCCTCAAATATGGAACTTGCGGCTACCAGTTACCTGCTAACGTATCATTTTTATTTGATTTGGAGGACTTTAATGCTTAGAAAGGCTATAGTGTTCCCTAGTAGATCAAAAATGAGAGACGCTTTCCACAAATTCAAGGATGATAATCCAGAGTTCATGTTCTTTATGTTAGATTTTAAGGTTATAACTCCAAATACGGAGATACAGTTCCTAAGTCCGGAAGGTATCAATGAGAAATTAAGAGGTTCCACCTTTCATGAGGTCGTAATAATAGAGAAAATGTGGCTATCACAGGATGAAATCAACAACTTACAATTAACTGTAGTGCCGACAGGTGGCAGTTTTAGGACATTGAAATGAAAGAATTTAAACCATTTGAAGATCCAGTAGAGGTCGAAAAGATCCTAGAGAAGCGAGAAGAGCTTATTCAAAGCCTCCAAGACTTTACTATTACCGAAGATGAAAAACGCTTCATATTAAGAAAAATTTCTATAATTTCCAATAAGTTACTGGAGAAAGCACGATATAAAAAGGATAGGGAATGAATAAAAGAATGTTACAAGGTTTATCAGTGTATCAATGGATACTACAAGTTAGCGATATTGAAAGCGGAGTTATAGCCTGTACCGATAAGACTTTGAAGATTACAGTAGAAGTACTGGACCCAAAAGATAGAGGTGTTAAAACTAATTTCGTAGTATATGATGAGAGTGGAGAAGTTGATTATAGTGATTATAAGGAGTTACACTTAGATGGTAAGAAATAACATTAAAGTAGCCGCACTACTTACTATAGGATGTATTATCCTTTCAGGATTTGGAGAAAATTTTTATCTTGCTATTTTCCAAGTACTGTTGTATATTATAATTGCATATTTAATCTTAAAGGAGAATTAATGAATTTAGAAAGAGAAGAGATTACAAAGCAAAGATTAATAACAGAGTATGATTTTTCTGTAGAAACTACCATCACAGGACACAATGGAGAGGAAATTCTCATATTATCCGCAGAAAGCGCTAGAAATAAAAGTAAAGCAGCTACACAAGCTAAGAATAATCTATATTCAAACCAAGGACTTTTCTATAAAAACGGACAAAGTGAATTCTTAAGTACTGATTATTATACGATCAGCAAAGTAACGGTAACTGAAATAGACTCTAGACAGGTTTTAGTAGATGTTTGAAGGAGTATGTAATGAATAGTATGTATTTAGTAGTGGCATGTAATTTTACAAGAAAAGACGTAGACCTGACAAAATCCGAAAGAGGTTCTTTAATGTCCAAATTCTTTGAATCAAAAGAAGAAGCTGTAGATTATATAGAGAACAGCAGTAATGTTTATCATAATTTTAACATGAGATTATTTGAGGTTGGTAAAGAATATAAGTTCAACCTAGTAGAAGTCGAGGAAATACAAGAGGTTATAAGCATAGTGAATAAACTGGAGATGGTATAATGTTTGATGTAATGATTAAGATAATGCCAAATAACCGCATATTAGTCCGTAATAGCCGCACAGGAGCCTCCGAGACTATGAAGGCGACCCAAGCATTAGCTTATGTAGAAGAGGTCTTAGAAGCCTCCATACAAGCTGATTTAGCGCAGGAACAAAAGGTAGCCGCAATAAAAGCTGAAGCCGAGGAGCGAGAATGAGTACTTATATAGATCCAACAGGACAAATGGTTCAAGATTTAGTGAAAAAAGCCGCTAAACATAAGGAATCATTGATACTAGATCAGTTAAATGAGCTTATATCAAGAGATTTACTAGTAATAGAAGAGACAGAGATGATGCTTATGAGATCTCAGGACAGCAATGAGATAAGTATGTCCCAGAAAGTCCGCTTAGTTTTGAAGGATCAAGAGTATATAGAGTCTTTGGAGAGTAAAATTGCAGACTTAGAGGATAAAGTCGCGACATTTGAGCAACGATTCGAGGATATGAAGTTTGCTTTAGGAGATTTATAGTGAAAGTAATCGAAACTAGGAGTTTCTCATGAAAGTATTCGTAGTAATGGTAAATAAAGGAATAACTCAATCTGTAGACTCTGTGTATCGATTTAAGACTAATGCGAACACTAGAAAGTACGAGCTACTTAATGAAGGTGATGCTCAAAGTGTTAAAATTGTTGAAAAGGAACTGGAATGAATTTAAAAGAAGATGTTTACGAGACAGTGAGATTATATTTAGAGGAAAATGATATAGAAGTAACTGATGAAGAGTTTGAGAAATTAGCTTTAGAAGCTTTTAAGGACGCGGTTAAAAGTATGATTAAGTGTTAAAATTGTTGAAAAGGAATTGGAATGAAGGTTAAGGAGCTAATAGCGGCGTTACAGGCTTATGATGAGGATATGGAAGTTGTACTACGTTCTCAAGGAGATGATGATTACTGCTATGAGAAGTTTATAGTATTTAAAACGAAAGACGTTTATGATTGGGATTCTTATGAAGTGTACCCAACAGATGTAAGATTTGGAGGGAAGCTAAGAGAAGAGTGTGAAAAGAAGCCTATTATTAAGGTGTTATTAATTGAATAGTGTATTAAGGATAAATAAGGTGAAGAATTTATGAAATTGAATATAGTATATATGAATGGATCTCCAACCACTGTTAGAGGAATTCCGGCTATTTGCCTAATAACGAGTCTGGTAGATGAGTGGATCGAGTATAATACCACAGTTCCGACATATATAGGAATCAGTAAGGTATTTAGGGAAAAGTTGGACTCTGAATTTGGAGCTAGGGTGGATATTATAACTACGCTAGTGGGAGATTTACGAGTTGTAGATAAAGATTTAGAGGATTATATAGTAGAACTGTATTAAGGTATTTTTAGGTTCCTCTGTAATCAGACCATAACAGTAAATAACCCAACTGCTCTGCACCAGACACCCCTCCCCCCCTGCAAGTCTCATGCCAACTCTCTAGAATATCCGCACTAAATAAATCTTATTGATTATCTTGGCACACCGTTTGCATTAGCAAGAATGATGCCATCTATATCGTGCCAACTATTATAGGGCTTTTCCCATATGCAAGAATCATGCCACCTTTGGTTACGATCCCTATGCAATATCGGTGCCAAGTAGCCAACGTATAAGTGCCTACTATCTATGGCTGCTCAGATTAGCTTGTATAGCATTTAAACGGTCTACCCTATATGATAGGTCATCTTTTACTAGGATCGATTTAAGAGGGTAATGCGGAGCTTACAGGTATTGTCAAGTAAAATCGTTCCATATAATAATAAAAGATAACTGATAATAAAGTTTGACGCATTGCAGTAATTGTGTTACTATATAAGTAAGCTAATCAGCTAAATCAAACACTACCTAAATTATTATTGTATCCAATAGTTTCACAGCTCAAGGATGAGTTTCGTTCCATCAAAAATAAATGATATTATATTAATATAGTAGTTGACATGATTAACGCAACGTGTTATACTTAATTAAGGAAACAAACAAGGAGAATAGAATGGAATTAATAATAACAGTAATAGGAGCTTATTTAATAGGGACGATTAACGGATTAATTATCCTAAGTATGATTAAAGACGGTGATTTATAACGCAATGCAAAAGGAGATTATATGAGTTTATTAGAGAAGTATCAGTTAAGATTAGAGCAGTTAGAGAAGGGAGCTAAAGAATTTTACACTGGAGAAAAACAGAACATATTAACAATACTTAAACTAGGTTAATACACCTAAAGGATCAATCATGTTTATTGATAACTTACTAGATAATTTACTTACACTAGTCGTAATACTTTGTACACTAATTGGCTTTATTCTTTATGGGTCATTATTGGTTTATGTAGTGGCGATGTTTCAACCGTTATCTTTTCTTTTGATCGGTATAGTATTAATATACTTAGGAGTAAGAAGTTATTGAAAGTTGACTTTTGGGTATAGAACTCTTTACCTGTAGTGGCGAAAAGCCTGTAAGGTATTGATTTCTTGTTAACTCTTATCGTGATTCCCGAGTTAAAAGTATGCAGTAATTTCTAGTACTTAGAGCAACGCTTTCCGCTAGTCGATTCTGGCTTTCTCGATTCTAGTAATCAGTCTTATTGCATTTCAGCTTAAAGTCTACCCTAAACTTATTTTGTTTAGTATCGCCCTGATTCCTGTCCCTTTAGGTTCTTTCGTTCCATACGGTTTTTTTTACGGTCGTTAATCTTATACGTTCTTCAAAGCTTCGGATATTTTGTCCGATGCTGTCTTTCTATTCATATTAGAATCAAATCTTATGCCAAGTTTACGCATCAATGAAATTTGTTTAGCAGTTACTTTCTTAGACTTGTTTTTAGCGATTGACTCACCTTTTTGTCTTCTAACCTTTTCTTCTAAATTTCGTTTACCATAATTCATTTTTGACATATTATTCTCTCTTAATATATAGTTGCTAAAATGTAGCTAACTTGTGTCATCTTTTTTATCTATCAATATTCTAATCATCATAGGTTTTATCTATTTAACATTTGTTAATCCTATAAGAATTTCGATTGCTACTATAATTATCTCATATTATCCTCAATATTGCAATACCTAATTTTTGTGGCAATTAATTAAAGAATATACGCTGTAACTAGAATCTGTTTATGCTTATGCCTCCAGATATTGTCAAGCTGATACCTTGCTGAGAGCATTTAAAAGTATTATTGATACTAGGTTAAGGACTCCGATAAAATGGCTGTAGTGGCGAATATGGAGCTTAGAAGGCTATGAATAGATTATGTTTAGGGAAAATTTGCGTGACCTTAAGAATTATTTAGTTGACAGCGGAAAAGTTACGGAAGTCAAGGATTATTTACTTAATTTTTCTTTAGTAAAATAATTTGAGTAGTGGCGTTTTTTGGTTGACTTATTATGACGCATGGTGTAAACTATATATAGGAACTTAACGAGGAGTTAAAAAATGATTCATTTACTACAACTTTACAAGATGATCGACGACAAGAAATTATTCATAGGGATATTCAACGGATTTTTTCATGAATGTCAAGATATGGGTTATGCAGGAGGTTTTGAAGATGAGCTATTTAATGAGATGCTTTTAAACCATTTTGGACTTGAAATTGAGTGTTCTAAGCAATTAAATAGAATCACAAACGCAGTACTTGATAAATTAGATTTAAGTTTTTTAGAGTCGATAGTAAGATAAAGCTTGACAAGATTAACGCAGTATGTTATAATTAATTAACACTTAAACAAAGGAAATAAAAATGAAACAAACTATTAACTTTTCACAATTTTGCGACGCTTTTCATAACATGGGTAGAGAAGATCAATTCAGCTATGAGGGCAAAAAAGCTTTATTCGAGTATTTAGAGCAATTATCAGACGATTGCGGTATTGAAATTGAATTAGATGTAATTGCATTATGTTGCGAATATTCGGAATATAGTGACCTTGAAGAGATTCAAGAGGATTATACTAATATTGAAAGTTTAGAAGATTTATATGACCATACTCAAGTAATCGAGTTCAATAATGATTCTTTAATCATAGCGAGGTATTAATATGACAAAAAATAATGGAAGGGACGCAAATAAAGCTTGACTTGTAATTGACGCTATGCTATAATAAAGTAAGAGGAAAACTTAACAACTAACAAAAGGAATTAAAATGAGAAACTTTCAAAATGTAATTATCTTATCAGCGGAATTATCAACGAATACTTTCGAGGGTAACAGACAACGTACTCTAAATTTAAAAGGTTGCTTAGAGGACTTAAATATATCTCATAAAGGAGCTACTGGAGTTTATAAAGGTGATTCGGAAGTTTCTTTCGTTTGTTTACCTAAAAACTTAGAAGAAATCGAGGCTTTAAAAGATTTTGCTTTTAAGAACTTCAAGCAAGAGTCTGTTTTAATGCAAGATACTAGCGGAACGTGTCACTTAATTTATGAAGATGATTCAAGCGAATCAATCGGCAAATTTAGGACTGTTAATCCAAAACTCACAGACGTTTTAGAATCTTATACTGTTTTAAATGGCGTAGTATATACAACTGAGGTGGTATAATGAAAAAAGTTAGGACGTTAGACAAGGTTATTAAGGGACAAATCGTATCATTTAAAAAGGGTAGGGACGCAAAAAAGAAATATGAAGTTATTAATGTTAGAAAATTAATTCCAATACTTGACGAGCCTAAAGGCTATCTAGTAGAATTAGAGGAGGTTAAGAGTGAGTAAATTTAAAGTAGGAGATGAAGTTAAAATTATAAGGCTTTTAAGTGAGAGTAGTTTGCATAAAGTAGGAGATATATTTAATATATATAGTTTAGATGATATAGGGGGAGAAGTTTACAGAAAATCAGAAGAAGTAGGGGACTATTTTTATGAGTCAGAAATAGAGCATGTAGAGCCAAAAATCGAGACTACAGATTTAACAAAAGACTTAAAAAAAGCCTTGACATTTTTAGATTTACATGATAAGGATCAATTTATGATGGATAATATCGTTTCGACGTTAGAGGATAATATTGATGAAATTAGAAGAACTTAAGGAATCTTTAGTTGACAATTTTGATGCATCATGGCACGCTATTAGACGCATGGTGCAAAGAGATATCGATAAACTTGATATGATAAAAGCTATAAAAAATGGACGTGTTCAATATTGTATGGACGATGTTATTAAGTTTAAAAATGATGATATTATAATAGTAGTATCCTCATTGACGGCCAAAATTATAACTGTAATGATTCAAGGTAACAAACAAGGTAAACCGAGTAAACAACGAAAAAATAGGATTGCCAAGAAAAAGAGGCGGTCATGGAAGGAGAAATTATAATGGATTTATATGTAAAAACAAAAGAAGCTAGAGTTTTGGAAAAGTTAATAGACCTTGCAATAAAAAAAGACTATATTTCTATAGAATTTGAAGATTATGAACTAGAGGTTTTATAATGGACACAATTGCAATGATTTTATGTATTGGCACAATATTTGCAGTAATTAAATTATATAATAGTGTTAAATAGTTGTTGACACGATGCAATAAAAATGTTATAATATATATAGGAACTTAACGAGGAGTTAAAAATGGATAAAAGAGATTTATTTTTCGCCAATAAAAAAAGAATCGAGCAAGTTTGGAAATTGTTAGAGGTTTCTATGGAATTATTAAACGATATTGTAGATACTACGGATTCTAGTTTTTCAAATTCTTATGAGGTTTATGAGCTACTTAGTAAAGCAAATGGTGATCTATACGAAACTTATGACGATAATATAACTAAATTTAGTGAAAATAAAACCTTGACATAAATAACGCGATATGTTATAATTAATTAAGACTTAACAAGGAGATAAAATGAGTTGGAGTGATAAAGCGTATGACAATTGGAAACTATCAAGTCCACCTGAATGGGAAAATGAAATCGAGGTTTTTAAAGCTGAAAATTATCAAGCTTATAGTACTAGTGAAGATGATACTCAAAAGTTTGAGGAGGCTATGGAATCGGTTCAATACCATGTGATTCAACCCGAATATGATTCAAGAGAAGAGTACCTTGAAGAGTGTGAGGGTAATTTTTCAGATGATTTTGATATGCATTGTGAGGAGTATAGAGCCATAGAAGCGTTTCAAGAAAATGAGTATAGTTTATATTTAGATGCAGTAGAAAACGGCTATAAAGGCAAATTTAAGAGGAGATTTTAGTATGAATAATTTACATGATAGGCTTGACAACGTGTTTACAGTTTTATACGATTACGAGTATATAGATATAGATAAGTTCTATAATTATCCAGAGAATAGCGAGTTGTTAGATACCTTACAAGAAGTAACAAGTCGAGGTTACGCAAAATTTGAAGATATGGAATTTTTACAAGAGCTTTACGATAATTTAGATGATTTTATAAAGTTTGAAACAAATTATAATAGTACAATAGGAGATTTTTAATATGCAATATCTATGCCAAAATGGAGAGGATTACGATGAGTGTGAAGAAATTGTAGAAGTTAAAAATAGCGTATGCAATTGTTGTGCCGAAAAAGCTTATGACTTATATTTAGAAGATTTTTACGGTGGATCAAGTCCAGTGACGCAAAAAGAGCGATATGAAGATACTATGAAAAAATTACATGGTATCAAATAAGAGCAATAAAGTACTTGACACGACGCATTAAATTTGCTATACTAAATAAGAGGAAACAAACAAGGAGATACAATGAAACAAACAATTGAAAAGATTTTAGACAAGGCATCGAATCAAGATAGGCATGATGGAAAAATTTGGTATACTAGACTAAATAGACATTGTAGAGATTTAGGGCTTAAATATGGTCAACCGACTTGGAAAGTTACCGCTATAATGAGTGCATTATCGCCTAGAACATCGTTTCAAAATAACTTACATGATACTGAAAGCTTATTAAAAAATGGTAGAGACGCATATTTAAAAAGTCCACTATTTAGAAAAAAAGCTATTGCAATTTATGATGCAACGTGTTATAATGAAGTAAGGTCATTGTTTAGAGAAAAGACAGGACGCAAAACATTATCTTTTTGGGAGAACTTAATGTTAGTAGGTAATCGCGCGACAATTGATGTTCATATGATTAGGCATTTAGGAATTGAAGGGAGCTTAACGCAAAAGAAATATAGAGAAGCTGAATTGGCTATACAAGAGTATGCTGATAAGATTAACATGAAAGCCTATGACCTACAGGCGGTTATATGGTGTACAGTAAGAGGAGAATCATTTTAATGGCAAGTATAAATTATAATGAGAAAAGTACTTTTAAACAACGATTAATATATCTATGTTTGAAAGATATGGATAATAGCGATATTACTGCTTTAATGGTAGGAGGTTTTAAAGGTTTTGATAATTTTACAGAAGAAGAGTTGATGGAATCGGTTAAAGATAGGTATGAACTATATGACGACCATAATGATGAACAGGTTTACAAATTAACTAAATTAATTATAACACAAACTGTTGAGGAGATTTTTGAATGAATACACAAGAAATTAAAAAATTAGTAGGTAACAAGATTTTTTCAGCTACGTTTATCAAGAAAAACGGCGAAAAAAGGAAGATTTTATGTAAGTTAGGAGTAAAAAAGCATCTTAAGGGTGGCGAAAAGAAATATGACGCTGAGAGCCTTAATTTACTGACTGTATGGAGCTTTGATAAGAAAGCCTATAGAACTATCAACTTAAGTACGTTAACGCAAATAAAGGCAAATGGTGAGGTTATAGAGCTATGAATAAAGATTATCAAAGATCATATACAAAAAAAGCATTGAATAAATTTATTGAAGAGGTATTTGAAATAGCTTATGGAGATGATGCAATAAATAGAGAATTTTCTATGAAAAATGTAGTCGAAACTTTAAAAGAATATGCCGAGAAAAGTTGGCAATATGAGGAATTAGATAAATGAAAGCATACGGAATTTTTACGGACAGTACAGGTAAAGGAATTTTCAAACGAGTAGAGAAGTTTCCTATCTTCATAGAAAAATATGTAGCAGAAGCATATTTAAAAAAGTATGTAAATATTACAGGTATAAAAGAATTTGTTGTAAGACAATTAGAATAATGATATAATAGAAATAGTCAAGGAGATTAAATGAAAAAAGTATTAGGAATTTTAGCAGTAGTGGTATTGTTACCATTAACAACTTCATGCGGTAAAAATGAAATTATCCAAAGTGTAATGAAAGAATCTATTGACGGTGTAAAGGTAGTGGCAAAAGGTGCGTTTGATACTATAGATACCGGAGCTAAGGCAGTAAACGATGCGCATAATGAGTCGAAAAGGTTCTTAACAAATGCTAAGAGGGTTGCTGATAAAGGCTTGACAGATAGTAAAAATTATGTAGACGAGTCCTTAACTGAAAATAAAAGAAACTTAGACGAAAATGCTCATAGACTTATAAGAGATGTCGGCAAGGAAGTAGAGACTATCGGACAATTTCCTAGAGAATTAGCAAATGATTTATTAGGGACTGATCCTGATAGTAATGAAGATTTAGCCGATTTAGAAAATAGGGTGGACTCTCTTTATGATGCATTAAATACGTTAAGCAATCAAGTTAATGATAATAGTGTAGATCAAGATAATTTATCTAATATAATAGCCTCTCATACAGCTTATATACTCAAAGTTGAAAATAATCTATCGGTAGCTGAAGTCATTGATCCATGTGGTGATTATTCTAATCATTTTGACGAGGTGTTATTAGTAATGTCAGATGGGTCAATTGTAGCATACTTTGAAAGTAGAGGTAAGAGATTTTTAACTATATTACAAAATGGATCATATAGGACTACAGATAAGCAATCATGTAGGTTTAAAGTAGTAAATGGAAAATATAAGGGGATTAAATGAATTTAGAAACGATAAAAGAAATTGAAGAGCAAATTGATTACCACTTAGAAACTCATGACGAGGCTTTAAAAGAAGGTAACAATGAGATCGTAGCTAACTGTTTACTAGTCATAACGAGCTTAATAGACAGCTTGGACGGTGATACTGTTAACTTAAGAACAGAAAAAATAATTCAATAATTGTAAAATTTACAGGGTAGGGCGAAAATCCTACCCTCTTTTAAATAGTACTTGACACGATGCATAAGCTTTGATATACTTAATGAGTAGAAACAAACAAGGAGAATAAATGAGAAAAATAATTGAAAAGATTTTAGACAAGTTTAAGGTAGTGAAAATTTGTGAGAGCAAGCTTGAAGAAGATTTATATGACGATGGTGCAAATGAGTTTTATGACGAGGAGGATGTGGACGAGATTACCGAACTTGAATGTCCTAACTGTGGAGGTCATAGATATGAAGTAGACTGTTACAATGTGAAATGTTTAGACTGTGGTACAGAGTGGGAGTGGTAAGATGATAGGACAATTGATAAATAAATTTGATGCGTTACCAGAAGAAAAATGTAATGTTGGAACTTTTAACGAAATGTTTAAAGCCGACATAGGTACTGATTTGAGCGTTAAAGTTGAGATAGGTGAGATACTAACCGGAGGATTAAGAGCCGTTACAATAGGCTCTGAGACTGTTAGAATAGCTATTAGAGATATAAAGCCGAACCTTAAAGGTACTACACAGTTTATAGAGGAGTTCAGATATGATCTTTTTGATGAAGGAGTTTTAATAGGGACTTATACGGAGAAGAATATAATTGCTGAATTTTTAGGAAAATCGGTAACTACTGTTAATAATATGATAACTAAAGGATATGTTTGCGACGAGATATATACTTTAAAAGCTACTAAAACAGGTGAGAGGCTTAAGAAATTTATAAAAGATGCTAATACGATCAAGACTTTTAAACCTGTAGATAATAGTAGACAGTTCGGTAGGAATTATTATATTATTAAAAAAGATGGAATTGAGATTTGTTGTAATAGTGTAGCGGATTGTGTAGTTATTATGAAAACATCAGCTTTAAAGTTTGGACAAATATACAAGACAGGTAAAAGTTTATACGGTTATACTATAGCTAAACATAGAATGACGGACGTAGAGGTTGATATAAAAGCAGCATATAGAAAAAAGATACAAGACTTGTCGCCTAGAGTAGAACCTCCTAGAAAGCGTAGAATTAGTAAAAATACTACGAAGAGGAATAATCATAAAGGGGCTAAGGCTAAATATACATGGAGCGTAAAAGTAGAAGACGGTATTAAATTATTTAGAGCTACTTCGGATCTAGCAAAGTTTATAAATAGGACGCGACAATGTCTTACAATGAATTTTAAAGAAGATTGTACAAAAGAAATTAACGGTTACTCAATAACGAGAATGACAATAGAAATAGGATACTAAATGGAAAAAATTAAGAGATACACGAACAGAAAGCTTTACTCGACTAAAACTAACAGTTATGTAAAACTAGAATATATTGCAGATCTTGTAAAAAGCGGCGATAAGTTTCAAGTTATTGATAACGCTACGAAAGAAGATATTACTGTGAAAACTTTACATAGCGCGTTAATTACTCTTGACCTATCAGCTAAAACTGTGGTAGACTTAATAAGGAATAATTAAGGAGATCTTATGAATTTACAAGAAAGAGTTTTAGAATTAATTAAAAGTGACGATGGTTATGTAGATGCTTTTGATAGGATTATTAAAAGAAAATATGATAGATTATCAGAAGAAGAAAAAGAAAAGCTTGACGATATTTTTATATCATTATGCGGATTCGGTTTAAATACTATTATAGATAATCCAGTAGAATTAGGAGTTGATTAATGTGGCTAATAGCATTAGTTATCCTATCGGCTTTATTTGCATTAGCATTATCAGCTAGAGAACGTGAGATAGCTTTACAAGCAAGAGAAGATCTTATAGATGCTAGAATAGAGTTTAATAACTCTTTGATGGAAATGCAAATAGAATATAATAGAGATATAGCAGAATTAAATATTGAGAACGCAATGTTAAGAGAGGATCAAAGACTATGACTAAAAAAGAGTTTCAACGTAGAGTTTCTAAATTAAAAGGTAAGTGGGGCTATGTTTGCTTAAATCTTAGAAAAGAGTTTGAAGAGCATGGTTTTGATCTTGATAAAAATAAGGTTTGCATCTTATATAGAAATATTATGGGTGGTAAAGATAATTCTTCCCATGGTCTTTTCGGGAAAGTAAATGATGAATATAATAGTAAAAAAAGAGAAATGTCGCTGTATTTTTTTGAGCAAGTAGTAATTGAATATAAATTATATAAGGAGTTTTAATGAGTTTTATTAGCACAGATATGTTATTAGCAGTATTAACAGAACAATTAATGAAGAATGGTTTAGATTATGAGGTGACGTTAGAAGGGTCAGGAACGTCCGTGAGACTCATCGACAGTATGACTAATACTTCGCTAGGGTTTAGTAAGCAAGAGACGTTAGAAGAGGCTTTAATGACCGTATTAGCTCAAGCAGCAAGTAGAGCCGGTGGAAATCAAGGGTTGAGTATATTATGAATATAAATGATATGACTAATGACTCTGATGTTGTAAAATCTATACTTAATAGGTTTGGAGAACCTGTAGAATCTTTTGATGGCGAGATTATATTCTATAAGGTAGATCCGGTAGCTTTGTATAGACTAGTAATGCTTTCTAAAAAGTTGAGGAGTACGGATGAGAAGTAGTACCAAGTATTTAATATTTACTTATGTATGCATATTTTCGGCTCTACCTTTTATGGGTAGTCCTGTAGCTCTTATTTTAGGTGCAGCAGGGATCGTATTTGCATTTTTAGGAATTAGTGAGAATGAAAAGGAGCAAAGATGAAGTATATAATTTTTACAATGCTATTGACAAGCTGTGTGACTCCGAGGTATACTTATAAAGCTCCAGAGAAGCGAGGGTACAATGACCTTACTACTACTGAGAAAGTGGAACAATGTGTCTACAGATTGATTGAGCGTGATGGTATTGCGGCAAAAGATGCAGAAGAAACTTGTAGTAAGATTTTTAGGAGAAAATAATGACTAGGATTAATGTGGTGCCGGTAAAAGAATTAGCAGATCAGCATTTACTTGCAGAGATTCGTGAAATTACGCGATTACCTAGTAATTTAAGAACATCTCTTAATCGAAAGTCAGGACCTCTTAGGGACTCTGAAATACCCTTAGAATACGTTTTAGGTAAGGGACATGTAAAGTTCTTTATGGACAAATTTAAGTGGCTAGAAGGACGGTTTCTGAGCTTATTAGAAGAATGTGATAATCGCGGCTTTACAATTTCCAATAGAGATGCTACTATATTTAAGAATGTTCCTAGTAAGTTTTATGGAGCTTATCAAGTCAATGAAGCAGCTAAGGAATTAAATAGAGTTAGGATTCAAGAAAGAATTGCAGCTAAGCCAGAATTTTATAGATATAAAGGAGCTAAGTATGGGCAAATATAGAGAAAAGTTTAAAGAAGCTGACGATTGGTTTAAGATAATAGGGATGCATACTAGAGATAGGAGAGACATATTTCTAGCTTTAGTAGGAGATTCTAAAGAAGTTAGAACAGCTTATAGAAAAGAAGTAGAAAGAAACTCGGCAGTAACTGCGGCAACAAAAGCAGGATCATTCTATAAACTAAATAAAAAAGGTATTATTAAATTTCAAAAGACAGAGAAGTATAAAGTGTATCGTAGAAAATATGAAGCAGGTTATAGAAATGAGTATAGGATGAGAGTAAATTATAATAGTTGGAGAAGTATTACTAAGCCTACTCCAATGCAAGAAATTGATTATTTACTTAAGAGGTTTTTACGATGAGCAAACGAGCATTTAGTAGATCATTTGATATGCCGACAATAGATCCAGATAAAGAGGATGAGATTCCGGAGATTGATATTAAGATCGATGGTAAAAAGAATAAGATAAGTTGGGCAGAAGTTGCTAAGGCTTTTAAAGTACCTGAATCTAGAGAAGTGCGGATTCAAGGAATTTTAGATGATGGCCATGTAGAGTATAAACGAGAGTATAATTGTCCAGTAGTGGCAAAAAGTTGTGACCATAAGTGGAAAAATTATACAGGATTAAGCGAGCAATTTGAATATTGTGAAATTTGTGATGAGAGGAAGTAATGAAGACTAAAGAAATTAATGTATTCGTTCCAGAGTATATAAATCACGACGATGTAGAAGGTATTATAGAAGATGATGGTAATCTAGTGGGGGATATAATGTATATAGATGGAGTAGAATTCTATAGAGCAAAACTTATCATAGAAATTCCAGAGAAAAAGATCGAGATTACTGAGGAAGCCTTTGATGAGGCTTATTACAAGATTTTTGGTACTACTGAGAGTTTATGTCCTAGATTAAAAAAAGAATTAGGATTTTAAATGACTAAACCAATAAACCTATCAAATTCTCAAATATCAACTTATCTCGATTGTCAGCAAAAATGGTATCTCGATAAAGTAGCTAGAATCAGACCGACTTATTTAGGTAGTGCGCTATTTTTCGGGACTCTACTTGATAATACTATCGAGCATATTCTTTTGAAACAAGAGGGATCATATAAAGATACCTTTTATAAATGCTTGAATAACTTTGAAGTGAACGGCGTAAAAAAGAAAATGCCGGAAGATTTACTTGATATGCGATTCTTTGCAGGAGATGTTGATGCTGATTTAGTAGATCAGAAACATGTAAATGATGCGTGTGATAGACTCAAGATTGACCTATTAGATAAAAAAGACTTCCTAGATTACTGTAAGCAACAACGTAAGAATAAAAAGAAGTTGAACGATATCGAACAATACCTATTTAATTATATGGCGTGGGTTAGTTTAGAGCAAAAAGGTTTGATGCTTGTCGAAAAGTTCAAAGAATGGATCGAAGAAAATGTAGCCGAAGTTCATAGCGTTCAAAAAAAGATCGAGATTGAAAATGGTAGTGGCGATAAATTCATAGGATTCTTAGATTTTGTAGTGACCTTGAAGACTGATTGTGACAATTGTGAAGGGTATGGTCTAATTGATGTACTAGATGCAGGGGGAGTAGAGTTAGGTCAAGATACATGTTCAGATTGTAATCCGAAGAAAGTCCTAGTAGATCTTAAGACGAGTTCTAATCCGACTCAATATTATCCGGCTGATAGTGCGGCAAAAAGTATGCAATTAGGGATTTATTCTCAAGAGGAAAAGATTCCAGATGTGGCATATTTAGTTGGCGATAAGAAGATTCGTAAGAGAGAGCCTAGAGTACGTCTAAAATTCGTTGAAGGTGTTATTACTGAGGAATGGTTAGATGAGGTATTCGAGGTTATAGAAGGCGTTACAGAAGAGATTAAAGAGAAGTTACCGGAAGGAAAAAGCGCTTTTGAGAAAAACTTGGACAGTTGTAGTAAATTCGGCAATTGCCAATACCGTGGTTTGTGCGAAAAAAATTCAATGAAGAATTTAGAGGTTATAAAGTGAGTAAAAATTACACGGATTTTAGATCCTCAAAGAAGAGATTAGTCCTATGCTTGACATTATCTAGCATGGTGTGCTATACTCTTATAGGAAGCTTTCCAGATGAAAATAAGATTCTGGCATTAGCATTATTACCCATGTGTGCTATGCAGTTATGGGATTGGATTAGGAGACAGAAATGATTTTAACATGTTTAACTACGGTACTTTTAAATATATCAGCTATCGATTATAATGCTCAAGATTATAAGAATCTAGCAAGAGCATCTTATGTATGCGGCGAAAAAGAAGGTTGTCTTAAGAGTTTTCAAAAAAGAGAGCAAGGAATTTATAGAGCAATGTGCGGAAAAAAGCAGGAGTTCGATAAAAGTATATTTGACAAGGTTGAGTTAGATGTGATATTATATGAGTTGAGACATTTAAGTTTGGAAGAAAAGAAGATAAAATTAAGAGCAATTGGATTGGAGGTAAAATGAGTTTACAGTTAGAAAAATTAGAGGACCTATTAACAATAGACGAAAACAAATTAAAGTCACCGGATAAATCAGCAATAATCCGTAAGGTTAAACAATTACTAAAAGCTGAGAATAAAGCTGATGTAATTGCTGACGATGAATCTGAGGACTTTCCATATGAAGGTGTATCTATTGTCGGCAATACCTATGTATCGATAAAGTTTGACCTTGAATCTAGAAAAGCTAGAGTTGTAGAGACTCATACTCATCCAACAGATACTAGAGGTAAGAACTATATGGTAGGAGCAGAAGCTATTAAAAAGATGCAAAAGCTTATTAAGGAGCAAAAATAATGAAAAAGGTGAACACGACATTAATCAATGCGAGACAGCGTGAAAAAGAAGACATCGTAAGATTAGGAACTCAATTGGCTCAATATGAAGCTAATGGAATTACTATCGAAGGTGCTATTGAAGACGCAAGAAAAGAATTAGAGCTTGGAGAAGATAAGATCTTCCTATTAGAAGCTGAAAATGCGATGAAAGTTATCAATAAAGATACTCAAAACTTTGTAGCGTTTACAAATGCTATTAATAAAGCTGAGGAATCTGGAGTAGTTACTAATGAAGAATTAGAGCCGCTAAGAAAAGTACAAAAAAAACTTGAAGTTTCTATAATTAAGAGGTATAATCTTGAAGCAGAAGATTTATACGAGGAGGAAGATTAATGAGTACCGAGACAATATTTGAACAATTGAATAAGATTAGCGTTAAAGGTAAGACTGATACTAAAGGTAAGTTTACATACTTATCTTGGGTATATGCTTGGTCGGAACTTAAAAAGGTAGCTCCGGATTCTACGGTAAAAGTTTACCATGATGAAAGAACAGGTCTTCCTTATTTTGCAGATGGTGATGCAGGAGTTATGGTAAAAGTCGGCGTTACAGTTAACGGACTTGAGCATATTAATTATCTACCTTGTATGAACTTTAGTAATAAAGCGATTAAAGCTTCTGATGTTAATATGATGGATGTAAATAAAGCTATTCAAAGAGCTACAGTTAAGGCAATTGCTTTACATGGTCTAGGGCTTTATATCTATGCAGGAGAGGATCTTCCAGAAGGTGAAGAGCCAGTTAAGTCTCCAGTGAAAAAAGCTGTAAAAGCTGCTGATAAGCCTAAAGTAGTGGCGAAAAGTAAGAATAGTTTTAGAGATAGTAAGAAACCAGAAGCAGCTCCGGTTGTTGAAGAAGAGGAGATTTAATGGAAAAGTTAGATCAGAAAAGTGAAGAAAAGATTGATAAGTTAACTGAGAACATCGTAGAAGGTGTAGAAAGGACTTTAAATGAGCTTGGGACTAAGTTACCTGATCAGATAGATGCAATGAGTCCTAAACAGCTTAGAAGGGCTTTAAAAGCTACTGTGAACTACATCTATAAGAAAGATCCGGATGTAGATCTAAAGACTATGGCGAAAAGAGAGCAAGAGTTTCTAGGTGGAATGTTTAGCTTAGTTGAAGCAGGTGCAAGTTATACGATGCATATTTTAGGTGAATTACAACGAGAACAAGATAATAAAGCGCGAGAAGCGGCAAAAGGAGAGAAGTAATGGCAAAATTTGTGGATGTAGGGTATTTAGGTGCAAAGTCGGTTTATAATAAAGACGAGAAAAAGTTCGAGAAGAACGAAAACGGTGGACCAGTATTTGAAAAAGATGCTCAAGGTCGATTGAAATATACGGTCAAGTTTAGTGACGAAGTAGAAGTTACTATCAACGGACAAGTAGTAAAAGCGATTCATTTTGGAAACAAAATTAGTAAGCTTGAATCTTCTATAGCTAAAGCCGGTGACGAAGGTGACGAAGAAAAGATCGAGAGCTTAGAGAAAACTAAGAAGCGTTTTGAAAAAGATGGTGACTTAAGTTTCATCAAGCAAGATGGATTTGTAGTATTTGACGATTAATTAAACTATGGCGAAACCTGCCTGTAGTCGATGCATAGACTAAGTGGTTTGACTGTCAGGAGAGTTACTGGCTACCTTTTAGATATTGACGTGGGGAAAGACCTGACAGGGTTCGAGATGTACCTGTATAAAAACGTGTGGACAGCTCGGAAAGACGGGCATTATTTTTTCAAGGAGATTACCATTTTTAATCCAGAAGATTTCAGAGCCAGAAAAGGCGACATTATAAGGCATTTTAATAAGAAAGGTGTTACTGATGAATCTATTGCAGAATATTGTAGTTTAGCAGGGATTCCAATTACAGTAGCGTGTACTTTTATTATAGAGGAGTTTCCAGAACATGAGCAAGAATGTAGAGAAAAAATCAGAGAACTTAGACAATTCTACGGATACTAAACCTGTAGAGAAAACTTGTGGATTTTGTAAAGTATTTTGTGGAAATGATCATTGTATAACTAAGGAAAAGAAATGAATTTGAATGAAGCTAGATTGAAACAAGCAGGTGTTAGAAGCTTAGGTGATATGAAACGTCAGGGATTAGTATCTGGAAAGGTAGATCCGAAGAAAGCTGTAAAAGGTCCAAAGGATATTGATTGTCTAATTAGACCTTGGCAGCGTGGTGATATGACCGGTATTCTAGCAGGTACAGGAGTAGGTAAGACTACGTTCGTTCTAAAACTATTAAAAGCGATTCTTCAAAATAATGCAGAAGGTGTAGTTGCATTTGTTTCACTGGAACTTGTAGCGGCGGAAATTGCTGAGAAATGGTTTAAAGCTACCGAAGATTGTCCAGAACTTGCGGATAGATTATATATAGTCGAAAACTTTGACGATGATGGAAACTGTTTAGATTTAACGGTGTCCGATATTGAAATAGAGCTTACGAAAATAAAAGATGTTCTCGGCACTACCATTCATGCTTATGCTCTAGATCATCTTCATGAGATATCGATTAAAGGCGGCAGCGTAGATTATAATCCTATCGTTAGAAAAGTTAAGAATATGACCGTAGCTTTAGATAGTCATGGGTTTATCTTATCTCAGACTACTAAAGGAAAAGGTATTGGTGATATTCCAGTTCCTAAAGATGGCTGTTATGGCTGTAGTAAATATGAGAATTTAATGACGAATATTATTACGGTATTCCAACCCTTACGACGAGTAGAGAAAGAGTGTAACTTAGCTGTTACTGGATGGCAGTATGCAAAGATCCGCTATAAGAATAAAGGTGATGAATGTAAGGAAGGAATGAATTATCTATTGAGATATGATTTTGATTCGGAAGATTTAGTTAAGCTAGATACTAACGAACTTTCTACTTTCAAGATGTACTATGATAAAGTTCTAGAGCTTAGAAAAAATGAAGAAAAGTTTAAATCGTACCAATTTTGCCTTAGTACTACAGTAGAAGGTAAGGACGGTAAAAGAGTAGAGATTTCTGAAGTGTTTGGAGGAGGGACTCCTGATGACGATGAAATCTGAGATATGGAAAGATATCCAAGGATATGAAGGATTATACCAAGTAAGTAATCTTGGGAGAGTTAAGAGAGTAGAAGGTATTCAGTGTAGAAAAGATAGGATATTGAATCCGGCTACTCATCGACAAGGTTATAAAAGAATTCGCATATCGAAACATGATTACGGTAAAAACTTCCTAGTTCATAGATTAGTAGCGTTGGCTTTTATAGATAATCCTGAGAATAAGTCATTTGTGAATCATATTAACGGAATTAAAGATGATAATAGGGTAGAGAATTTAGAATGGTCAACTTATTCGGAAAATAACCAACATGCTTATGACAATAACTTGAATTCTAATAAGGGTACAAAAGGGTATAGAAGATTGAATAAAAAGCTTGTGCTTGAAATAAGATCATGGTATGCTGATGGTAATGTTTCTCAGAGCTTTATAGCTAGAGAAATGGGAGTATCTTTAACTACTATTAGCAGAGTTGTTAATAGAATTACATGGAGTCACATATGATAGATATTTATCAATTTTACGATAATGGAAAAATCATACAAGAATTAGATATGTCAGATTATCAATGCTTTGCTATCAAAGGTAGAGTGTCTATTAACGAAGCTTGTGGCGGATGTGTAGGGTGTATGTTAGAACAAGCAATGTACGGGGGGAATTGGCATGATTTTCATAACGAAGTCGTAGACGGCAAAAATATTATAAAACTAGTATATGTTGATCTATCTACTACAATAAAAGGTAAAGACGGTAAAACGGTTGTGCTTAACGAAGTATTCGGCGGCGGAACTCCAGACAGCGATGATGAAATATGAAAGCGAGTAAGTTAAAGCTTATAGAAAAGCAAAGTTACTGTAACGACGAAGATATTGTATATGCCTTAAAGGATATTAAAGATACTGCTGAGTCAGTTGAGATTTTACTTGATGAGGGATTGATTGTATCTTATGATAATCGAGATGGATGGTACGATTTCGCTTTTTATGATTGGGCTTATGGTTCTGATGACGGAGATTATTACAATTTACTATGTACAGTTTCAGGACCTTCAGACTATCTTCAAGAGTGTCGGCATACTCACTTTGCTAATGATGGGTATGTTTTTTATATGAATAAGAAAGTTATGATTGCCATGTTAGAGTTTTTAGAACAATATTATGATATGGATTAGGAGATTTATGAAAGCGACAATAGAATTTGATTTAGACAACGAAGATGATCTTAGACGATATAATCTTATGAACGATGCTGAAAAAATGGTAGAACAATTGGATGATATTTGGGAGTATTGTTTTCGCCCGAATAATAAGCATGGATATTCTGGTAAGCTTCAAGAATTAATTGACACTAATCCTGATCTATGCTACGATGTAATTGAGGAATTAATAAGTCGATACAATAGTATCATGGAGGATTAAAATGACATTAATTATGTTATGGACGACTTTAGTTTGTATAGGAGGTGAGATTAGAGGTAATGCTTTCTTCGGACCTAATATATACTCTAATGATTTATACACTTCAATAGAGTCTGCGGAAATTGCAGCTTATAATTGGCAAAAGCCTCAATATAACCAAGGAGAGTGTATAACTTTCATGGTCCAAAAAGAGGATGTTTACTCTAAAAAAATAATAAAAGAGATATTAGGTTTATATTAATATGAAACTATCAATCTTTCCTAAAGCAAAAGCATTACCGTCAAAAGACGAGAAAGGTCGTGAAGCAAGATTCACTTCTAAACCGTATTTGCCAGAAGTAGTGAATTTTGCGACTCATCAGGAATTAATCGATATTATATGTGAGAAAGCTTGGAGTCCTTTTGTGTTCGAAGAATATAGATCACAGGATGGATTTTGTAGTGCCGATGTTTTGGCTTTTGATATAGATCACGGACAAACTATTGAAGAAGCCGAAGCAATGGTACATAAGCTAGATATTGCGGCATTATGTATACCAAGTACGAGTCATTCAGATGATGACCATAGATTCCGATTGATATTCCCATTAGCCAAGACCATAACAAAAGCTGACGTTTATAAAGCGACTTATGCTAAAATAGCGGAGTACTTTCATGTAGATCCTGCATGTAAAGATACGGCAAGATTCTTCTTTGGAGGAAAACTTGTGGACGGATTTTGGTTCGAAGGTAAACTTCTAGATCCTGTAGTCCCTGAGAGGGCTAAAAAGGCTGAAGTAAAGCGGTATGATTCTAGAGAGCCTGTGGTAGTAGGAGATTCAATTGAAGAGCTTGTAGTGGCATTATACGGTGAATCTAGAGTTAAGATTCCTGATAATATTGCTTTTTGGCTAGAAGAATCTCCAAATGGATTAAACGGCGAATGGCATAATACTTGTAATTCGGCTATTTTTACTTTAGGATTGCAAAATGTAGATCAAGAAATTGTAGAGGAAGTTTTTAGAACAATAGCTCCTAATGATTTAGATCAACATGATGAATATTTACTTGACAGAGCGTGGCAAGATGGTTATAATGCTAGAGGAGAGGAGTTATGAGACAAAGTAGTTCATGTTGGACTTCCGACGACCTTTTCTTCTATACGCCGCTTTATTTCGAAGTCAACGGAATTAGAGCAGAAGTCGAAGATATGGAAGATGACTATTTAGTTGACGAGGTATCCTATTTAGGGCAAGATGATGACGAGATCGATCAGATCTTATACGATTTTATAACTGTTCCAAGATTGACTGAGAAGGATCGACAGAAATTGATTAACTTCTATGTAATTTGTTCGATTGAGGATTATTTAGTAATAGATGTAAACGGAGAGGTGTGGTAATGGAAGTAATAGAGAGTATTAAAAAAATAATACAAAATAGAAAGACTAAAAAAATAGAGGATTATTCTTATTTAAAAATATCACTATCAGCTACTAATGAAAATGGTATAATTGCTTTTCCAGAAATGGCGGCGCAAATATATAAAGGAATGGGAAGACCTTGTTTTCAATTTAATCAAATAGTGAGAGCGAAAGATTCCCAAGATCGTCATGCGAATGTTTATATTAGAATAGAGATGTTAGATTAGTATGAATAAAAACTATCATATAATTTCACATGATTTACAAATGGACGCAGCTTTTAAACATATAGAAGCTTATGATTTTCACGGATTCGATACGGAAACTACCGGATTAAATACGAGAAAAGATAAGGTCATAGGTATGTCATTTAGCGGCGAAATAGGCACAGCGTTCTATATCGTGCGTCATACTTGGTGTGCCGAAAAAGAGGAGCTTATAAGAGGCGTTTCTGAGGATCTATTTGTAAAAGCTTTAGAGATGATCGCTGAAAAAGATCTGCTTATGTGGAACGCTAGTTATGATTGTCGAATCGTCAAGAGTAACTTTAAGATAGATTTAAAGCCGAGTTTAGCAGCAGATGTTATGCTTATGAAACATACGGTTGACGAAGATGCAAACTTTGCGTTAAAAAGAACTGCGATTGAATTACAAGAGTTCCTTGGACTAAACATGGAAAGAGCTGCCAATGAAGAGCAGGTAGCTATGAAAGCTAATGTTCTTAAGAACGGTGGTCAATGGAAATTAGCGCAGAAAGATATGTATATGGCTGATTTAGACGTTATGGGACCATATGCCTGTGCCGATGCAGATTTAACACTAAGAATCGGATTCTACTATTTAGATAAGATTCGAGAAGAAGAGTTAGAAGAGTTCTTCTTTGATAAAGAGGTAATGCCACTTTATCGTGAAGTTACGATTCCTATGGAAGAACATGGATTATGTTTGAACCTTCCTCAAATTGAACAAGCGAAAATAGATATTCAAGTCGATATAGACATCCTAGAGAATCGGGTAATGCAGGAAATTTGTGCTACTGAGGATTTCTATAATTGGGAAACTGATAAAGCTGCTAGTAAGTATCCTGCAAAAAGTACTGGTAAATTCGGTCAAGCTTTTGTAGAGTTCTATAATATAGATTTACCTAAAACCAAAGCCGGTAAATATAGTATGTCGATGGGTACTTTGATAGATTCGGATTGTGAGAAAAAACTCGCACTACTTTTTAATTGTTTTGATAGGATCGATAAAGATGATATCCTTCAAATTCAAAAAGATTTATACTTAGCTGATGAAAAGAATGTATTTAATATAAGCTCTAAAAAGCAACTTGGAGAGGTAGTGTTCGAATATATGGGAATTAAACCTTTATCGAAAACTCCAAAAGGTGCGCCAAAGTTTGACGATGATTTTATCGAACATCTTGGAACTTTAGACTTAACTTGGACAAAAGATTTATCGAACTATAATAAGCTGATAAAGATTCGTGGGACTTATATCGATCGATTCTTAGATAATCATGAGGATGGATATTACTATGCGAGTTTTAAACAGCATGGAACTATATCAGGAAGATATGGGTCAGATTTACAGCAGCTACCTAGACCGAAAGAAGAGGGTGAACTTGATGAAGTTGTTTTAAAGTATAATAATATTATTCGAGGATTCTTTATTGCAGGTGAAGGTCGTATGTTTGTTGACGATGATTATGAATCTTTAGAGCCGCATGTTTTTGCTCACGTTTCTGGAGATGAAGGTCTTAAGGATATTTTCCGTAAAGGTCACGATTTCTATTCAACGATTGCAATTGCTACTGAAAAGATGGAAGGTGTTAGTGCGGACAAAAAGGCTGAGAACTATCTTGGAAAAGTTAATAAGCAAGTTAGGCAAGCAGCTAAAGCTTACTGCTTAGGAGTTCCTTACGGAATGACAGCGTTTGCACTAGGTAAAACTCTTGGAATTTCTACAGAAGAAGCTGAGGTACTTATAGAAGGGTATCTATCAGGATTTCCGGAGCTTAGAAAATGGATGATCGAATCTGAACATAAGGCTCATACTTTTGGCTTTATCAGATCTGAGTCAGGTAGAGTTCGTCATTTGCCAAAAGTTAAAGCGTTATATGCAAAACATGGAACGAAGCTTCTAGATTGGAAATATCGTGCGAAACTAATCAAAAAGCATACGGCAAGATTAGGTAAAGAGGAAGCGAAAAAGCAGGTAGAGTCGGCATATAAAGATTATAAGAACGGTGTAAATAATGCGAAGAATTGGCAGATACAAAGTCTTGGGGCATCTATTGTAAATCTATCGGCAATAGCTATTAATCGTGAGTTTAAGAAAAGAGGGATTAACGCTTGGGTCGCACTACAGATCCATGATCAATTAGTTATGAATGTTCCAAAAGAAAAAGCTAAAGAATGTCAGAAATTAGTTCAAGAGATTATGGAAAATAATTATAAGTTAAGTATTAAATTGAAAGCTCCTGCGGAATTGGCTCTGAATTTACTTGACGGTCATTAAAATATATGATAACATTAATTAAGGCGTAACCTGTCTGTCAACGTCGAGAGAGTTTAATGGCTAACAGAGTCGCACTCAAAAGTGGTTGAGTATAGGATGTGTACGCATTAAGAACATGACAGTCTTTGACAGCTTGGAAAGACGGCTCTAAAACTTAGGAGGTTTTACTATGAAAGCATACATCAAGTATATTATTTTTTGTCCTAATAATTATCAAGGTGGATCTGGTTCTTACTTTGAACATTCTACAATGTTGGATTTAGATCCTGACCTAGAATTTAGAGACTTACATGAGCTTATTGATGATAAAATTAGACCAATAATGGTAGAGAATTCTCACAATTGGCAAGGTGGTTCATATTCAATAAAACATATAGAGGTTCTACTGTGATAATTGTGGAAAAGTTTTTGACTTTTAATTATCTATCGAATATAATATTTATAGGAATTGTGTGTTATTATAAATTCCTCTATTAGGAGAATAAATGGAATCTTTTATTACATTTGACGAAAATGGCAGGGCTACAATATCTTTTGAACTATGGAAGGCTCTTTTAAGAAATGCTAGAACTTCTCAAAAAGGTAGGCGAGGATTGAGTTCACGGAAAATTAGAGTCCAGAAAAAGATAGTTGCTAAGGAATTAGAAATCAGTATATTAAAAGGAATGTCTAAGAATGACTTGTGATAATTGCGGAAAAGATTTTGACGAACTTTCAACTTCAGGGTTGAATAACGGTAATAAAGACGACGGTTGGTATTGCGACGATTGTTATAAGGAAATTCATGAAGAAAAATGATTTTAAGGACAGATTTAAAGTAGGTGATATTATCAGAAGAGGTGGTCATATTAGATCAGGACAGCTTATGATAGTAGAATCCTTCGACTCATCAAGAGGTTATTTTGATGACCGAGAAGCTTATACTTGTCAAGATTTGTTTAGAGATGGGCAAAAGTGGGGTGCGTATGAAGAAGATGACTTTACTTTAGCTACAGATGATGACATAATATCTGAGATAGCTTCTAGAATGACTACAATGATAGATGTGGATACTTATTTTGGTAAATTAGAGCTTGATATTAATGATACAATGATATATGTTACTATTGACGATGGAACTATAATGTTAGATCCTAAATCAGCTATAAAGCTAAGAGACATTATTAACCAATACGTCGAGGAAGGTTAAGATGAAGAAAAGTGATTTTATAAAGAAAGTACTAAAGAGTCGTAAAAATACTGTGTTCGTAAATGAAGAACAAGTTTCCAATAGTTTAGAGATATTCGAATCTTTAGGGATGGTAGCTCCGGAAGTTTCGCCACTACCTCAAAGTGTTATAGATAACTGCGAAAGTGGTAATTATTGGGAGAATGAAGATGAGTAACTTGTACTATTCAATATTACGATTGTATCACTTTATAGAACGATTCTTATATTACGGATATCATGGAGCAAAGTATACCAGAGCATATGATGCAAGTGGCTCTCATAGCCTCATATATGCCCATATGAAGCGTGTAAAGAAATTCATGAACTCTGATAAGACTCATTTACTATGGAACGACAAGCCCGATACGAAGCTTATGAAGGTAATGGCGGAATTCACAGAATTAGCTCGTAGAATGAGTGAAAATGAGATGACGACTTATTATAACTATAATAAGTTTAAAGCTAAATATCCGGACTGTAATGATATTAGTAAATTATTCGGTGAAGATAGAGATCCATTAATGAGAAAAGAGATGAAGTTGGCGTTTAAAAAAGATCGCGCAATTAGTAAACAGTTAACTGATAGGTATTTTTACTTATTGGAAAATAAGATGGCGAGTTTTTGGGACTAGTATACCCAAAAGGGTATAATGGGAGTTATAATGAATCAAAATAAGATTGACCTATTAGAAAATGAACTTACGGATTTTCTTCAAAAGCATCTACATTTAATCGGACTACAGTTTGAAATTAGCAAGAATTTAGCAAAGATTGACAAACCGGAAGATAGGATGTACTATTTAAGTATAGAGCTTATGGATAGCTTTTATTCACTGAAAGATGAGCTGAGTAACTTAGATGTTATGTTGAAGGAGTTAAAATGAAAAAAGGATACTACACTATTGACAATTCCGATCTTTACTGGAGCTTTATTCCGAAATATAAAAGCGATACTTATATAAAAGGTAAGTTGACTTTATTTTATAAAAAAGGTACAATGAAAGGTGTTCCACTAGAAGAAAAGAATTACAAGTTATATTTAGATAAGATTCAACATTGGGAAAGATATGAAGCAAGATAGAAAGTCTATATTTTTCACCTCAGATTGGCACATAGGTCACGCTAATTCGATAGTGTTTGATGATAGACCTTTCAAAGATCTGGATCATATGCATCAAGTTTTGATTAATAACTATAATGCGGTAGTGCCGGAAGATGGGATCTGCTATCATTTGGGTGACGTAGGAATGGCTAATGTCGAAACTTTGTCAGGAGTGTTGTCGAAACTAAATGGAACTAAGGTTCTAGTTTTGGGTAATCATGATGGTAATGTGAACCGTATGTATAGACTAGGATTCGATGTAGTTTTATATGGAGCAACTTTATATATTGCCGGAGAAGAAGTTACCTTGACTCATTGTCCTCTTCGTGGTATATTTAGAGAAGACATTACTGGAATGAGAGGTGTGGTAGATGGAGATCTTTGGCATGGGGAACATAAGCAGATTAGATTCTCGACAGAAGATCGCGGACAGTTTCATCTTCACGGGCATATTCATAGTTCAAAGGCTAATGACAAGTTAACGAAAGATGGAAAACAATGGGATATCGGAGTTCCGGCAAACGATTACCGTCCAGTGAGTATAAGTAAAGTAGAATCATGGATATCAAAATATAAACAAAAGGAAAAAGATGAACTTACAGCTAGTAGTAGATAGTGGGAAGAATTTTAAAAGAAGATCTAGTGGAATGTGGCTTAAGACTGTAGACGGTAAAATTATTACTACCGAAGCTATGTTAACCTACCAAATGAATACCGATGACATTTTAGCTGATGATTGGGAAATTGAAGAGGATAAGCCTACTAGTTTGGAATTATCTGATGATATTTTAAGAGATTGTAGAATACAGTTAATGAATAACCATTTACATGGTACTTATATATGTACTACTGACTACGGAGTTAATCTAAAAGAAAAAGATATTGACAAAATTTTAACTTTCCTATATAATAACACTGAGATCGGCAAAAGTCGCATTACACCGTTTTAAGGATCATATGAAAAAACTATTAGAATGGCTGTTATCATTTTTTGCTTCGAAAGAAGAGAAAAAGGCAGTAGAAAGAATTGAGAAGTTGAAACAAGAATTAAAGGAGATACGAGATGAGAATCCTAGCGATGATGATATTCTTGATCACTTTAATAAGTAGTGGCGAAGTTTTGGCTCAAAGTCTAAATAAGATGATCTGCGAAAATGTCGGACCGTCAATAACTAGATGTAGCAACAAAGAAGTTATATGTTACGTTAGAAATAACGGCGGAGTCTTTTGTAAATTCAAGGAGAAGAAATGAAGAATTTAGTGGTAATGATATTATTGACCGCTTTAATGACTAGTTGTAATATAGTTACAGATAATACTGGAAAATGCTTCTCGATGATTTCTGATAAGTATAACGATCCGAGGTATTATCTAGTATTTAACAGTGATGATGATTTTATATTCTGGGATAGTATATATGATGTTTACGGACCTTTATCCAAACTGTATATCTTTGGGACGGAAATACCTTGTCCTGAAAAACTACATATAAGACCATCGCTAAAAAATGACTTAAACAGACATGGAGTTTATGATGAAATTAGTAAGTTTATTAATATTAGTACTGATTACTAATACAGCATTTGCTCAAAATGCGGCACTACTTAATAAAGGTGATTCAGCTCCATTTAAGGGAGTCTTATTAACCTCTGAGAGGGCTGAGAAAGCCATGAAAGCTGAGAAGGCGAACATAGTATTAAAAGATCTTCAAGTGGCTCAGGAAGAGCTTACAGAGTATCATAGACAAGCGGCTAGGATAGCTAGGACAGAGCTTTCAAAGGCTCAATTCAGCGGATTCTGGGCTAATACTGGCTTTTTCGCTCTAGGAGTCATATTAACAGGGTTTGCATTTAAAGTTAATCAAAAAATAAGCGATCTGTAAAACAGAGAGTGTATGAGGCGATAGCCGAAAGGAGATATTTAATGGTAGGATTAGGAATTTTAACGATAAGTCTTTTTATAGCACTTTTGTTTGCGGCTTATAAATATGAGCAATTAGAGGCTGATAATGAGCTATATGATAATCTTTTGGAAGATTGTAATGATAGAGAGGATGATTTAGAGGCTAGGATCATAGATTTACAAGAAACTATCGATAAAGCTATGGAAGGCGGTATGCGACTAGTTATAGAAAATATAGAGCTTAATAATACTATCAATATGCTTGCAGAAGCAGAAGTAGCGGCACTTTATCCGGAGGAAGTTAATGAGTAAAAAAGAAAAACTACTAGAGATTATTGAGCAGATTCAAGAACTTTATCCGAAGCTTAATAGGTTGATGGTTACTGATATGGATGATCCAGAATCGATTATAATTACTACGGAAGAGAACCTTATTAGTATGGCTGAAGAGTACGGATTAGATCCAGAAATGATTGAGCAGTTTTCTGAAGAGGATTTACAAGACCCTTTAGATGAATACTTAGCTCAGATTGATTGGGACGATGATGACGATGAAGGTGGAGGAATGTTGCAATGAAGATTGTTTGTATTTCCGACACTCATTGTAGATTGCGGCATATTGCTGTAGATCTTCATGAAGGTGACGTTTTGATTCATGCAGGAGATGCTTTAAGTCAAGGTACTTTTTCTGAATGGGGTGCATTTATTAAAGAGTTTGCGGCACTACCTCATAAACATAAGATATATGTCCCGGGAAATCATGATAGAATTACTGAACTTGATGAAGATTTAGTTAAAAAAGATTGCGCAAAAGTAGGTGTTATCTATCTAAATAATACTGGTATAGAGATCGAAGGGAAGTATTTCTATGGAAGTGCTATTACTCCGAGATTTCATAATTGGGCTTGGAATAGGGACTCTGGTAACTGTGGAACCTCATACGAGTCAGATCATCCGGACTACCAAGATATCGCTCCATATTGGGGTGCTATTCCTGAGAAGACTGATGTTTTGATTACTCACGGACCTCCTCAAGGGATTATGGATATTTCTATTTATGATAAGGTAGAGTGCGGATGTCCTATATTGCGACATAGAGTTCATGAAGTAGATCCGACTTATCATATATTTGGTCATATTCATAATTGGCATGGTATTGAAGTAGTAGGATCGACAACTTTTATAAATGCATCGTCTTGTGATGAAAAATATAGAGCAGTAAATACACCTATAACAGTGGAGTTAAAATGAACAATAAGATAATAGATTATGAAGAAGCTGTAAAACAGTTAAATCTACTTTCAGCAGTTCAAGGGTTCATGAAGCAATTAAAATGTATAACAGTGGAAGATCAAAGAGTCACACGAGAGAATATTAGAGTTCGACGAAAAGAGATTAATCTACTATTGTCAATTATTGCGTCGGAAAAGAAGGCTAGGAAGTTATATGGAAGGTTGATATCTATTTCGGGAGTTAGTTCTACGAAAAGAGGACCTAAATGATAAAAATATTAGAAGGTGGGCATTGGGAGAAAAAGGGTTACAATTATACCTTATTTTTGACACTACCAAGTTATTCTAGTAATAAAGTTAGAAGTATTGCAGGATCTGAGTTGGTGTCAAAAAGACTTGAAGCTAATACTGGATTTATTATAGTTAGTAATAGTATTTATTGTAATATATCTATCATGGTATTAGGTTTTGGTATAGGATTAGAAATCCATAGTAGAGGATGAATGAAAGAGATTTGGAAAGATATAATAGGATATGAAGGTTATTATCAAGTTAGTAATTTAGGTAGAGTTAGAAGTTTAGATAGAACTATAAGTCACGGGAAAGGTGAGTCTAAAAGAAGAGTAGAAGGTAAAATGATATCTCAAATAAATACTATGGGATATCTAGCAGTAGGTTTAAGTATGAAAGGAAAGGGTAAGTTCGTAAAAGTTCATAGACTTGTAGCAGGAGCGTTTATATCAAATCCAGAAAATAAACCTTGTGTAAACCATAAAGATAGAGATAGGGCTAATAATAAATTAGACAATTTAGAATGGTGTACTTATAGAGATAATATGTTGCATATACATGAAACTGGTGCTAATATGTGTAAGGGGGAGGATCATAAGATGACTACTTTAACATCTTCTCAGGTTTTAGAGATAAAGCTGAGTTTGCGTAGTGGGGAAACTGGCACATCTCTAGCAGAGAAGTTTGATGTGTCAAGTGCAACTATAAGTAGAATAAAAACAGGAAAAGTTTGGAATTCTATAAAAATAGTTGACAATTAGATCTATTTATTGTAACATAGTAATTAAGCTACTCGGATTTGGGATGGGCTTAGAAATACATTCAAGGAGATTTAAATGAGTAACGAGGTTGAAAACAGTAGAGTATTGGTTATTTCCGATCTTCATATTCCATATGAGCATCAAGATGTAGTCTCATTTTTAAAAGAAGTGAAAAGAGTATATAAGCCGGATAGAGTAATTTGTATTGGAGATGAAGTTGATAAACACGCGATGAGTTTCCATGATTCTGATCCAGATTTGCCAAGTGCCGGTGATGAATTAGAAGAAGCTATCGAAAAGTTACAGCCTATTTATAAGCTCTTTCCGGTGGTTGATTTGGTAGATTCAAACCACGGATCGATGGTGTATCGTAAAGGGAAGCACCACGGAATTCCACGGAAATACCTAAGAGATTACGGTGAAGTTCTAGATGCTCCTGTAGGTTGGCAATGGCACAATGATTTGAAGATTACTTTATCTGATGGTCAAAGAGTTTACTTTCATCATGGATTAGCTTCTGATGGGCAAAAGGTAGCGCAAAGACTCGGCATAAACTTTATTCAAGGTCACTTTCATAATTCATTCGAAATTAAATATACAGGTACTCCAGATAAGTTACTTTGGAATATGACGATAGGATGTTTAATCGATGATAAAGCTTTAGCATTTGCTTATAATAAAACGACTCTAGGGAGACCTCTAATAGGTCTAGGAATAATTTTAGATGGTCAACCAATGTTGATACCTATGATTTTAGATCAAGATGGTAGGTGGATTGGAGAGCTTAAGTAATGGCTACAAAAAAACCGAGATATCCTACATCAATCCCATTTCACTACATGGGTTTTGATTGGGAGATTAAATTCATAGATATAGAAGCTACCGACTTTGGAGAAACAGACTCCGATCAAAAAGAAGTTAGAATCTATTATAAAAATAGAACTGAACAGAATGTTATTGAAACTTTACTTCACGAATTATGTCATGTGGTAATGTTCGAATTAGCTGATTCTGTCTTTCACTTCGAAAAAGAAAAGGTTTATGAGAAAGAGGAGAACTTAATTCGATTGACTTCTCCTAGAGCTTTTGCTATAATAAGAGATAATCCAGATTTGGTGGATTTTGTAATAAAAAGAGTTAGGAGTTTATAATGAAATGCGTAGTAACACATGAAGAAACGAGTAATCATACAAATGGAATTCCCCTATCAAAAAAAGGTAGAGATATTCTAGTAGAAATTATAAACGCTCATAATGAAAAGGTAGCCGATTTTTTTGTAGAAAAGACTAAAGCTGACAATCCTGAAGCAGCTTTTACAGATGAAGGTCTTAGAAGATTTGCTCCAAAGATAAATAAAAGACAGGCGTTAAACTTGCTAAAAATTAAAGAGTCAGATATAATGGAAACTAGAGCTGAAGTTTTGGAGGAATAATGTATCAAGAAGGTGAGATTTTAGAAGTTGTAGAAGCTTTTGGAAAGAAAGATAATAGGATAGAAGTTGGAACATCGGTAGAGTTCGTTCAAGCGGCAGATAGTGCTGATCTAGGACAGACTCTTATTGCTGTCAAATACGGTGATAGAACTCTTGTAACGAAAGAGACTAATGTTAGGGTCAAGTCTTGGTGGAGGCGTAGAAAAGCCTTTAGACAGTTTAATAAGCAGATGATGATTAATAACCCAAGATTGAGAAGATATAGTTCGAATCCTTTTGTAAAATATTGGTTCAGAGCTTATTATTGGTATGTGGATAAATTTGGAGGAAGTAATGTTTAAAGTTGGTGATATATTAGAAGCTGTAGACCCTGGGGTCCCTTATTTGGGAACTGGAGATATTGTAGAAGTTGTCCAAGTTAATCCTTCCGAAATTGATCCTGATTTTGACCTATTACAGTTCGAAGGAGTTAAAGACTCTCATTGGGCATGTAGATTTAAAAGATATGAGGGTTATACAAATCAAGAAATGATAGATAGGATCGAAAAGGCTGAGAGTATGTTACAGTCAGCAGCTCCTTCAATTAATGAGATTATTAGAAATGGGTTAATAACAGGTCAAGAAAAGGTAGCGGCATCGGAAACTCAGGTAGCAGGAAATCATTACTCTAAGTTAAAGATTCAACCCATGGAATATTGCCTTCAGAATGATCTAAATTATGGTCAATCTAATGCTATTAAATATATCACGCGGTATAAAGATAAGAACGGTATCGAGGATTTAAAGAAAGCAATTCATTGTATAGAATTATTAATCGAGTTTGAAGAAAAAGACATTGACTAAAAAGTAAAATTCTGTTAACCTAGTGAGTAAGGGAGTCCATCTGAAATCTAAAAAAGGCGATAAAGTGAAAGAACCGAAATCAGCAGAAGTTGCAAAACTGAAGAAGCGTATAAGGTTACTAGAAAAGCAGAAGAAAGATCTAGTTTCGCAGTTAAAATCTGCTGAAAAAGCCTTAGAGCGTAATATGAAATTCCTAAAAGGTTCCGTAGAAGATATATCTGTCGAAGAGCTGATTGAAGCGGCGAAAGAAGATAAAACATTGAAGGAAGTTAAAGTGGAAAAAGAGTGTCCGAATTGTGGAAGTAAAAATTTAAAAGTCATGAACATTTTAGGTGGAAAGATTGAGATCTGTCCTGATTGTTCTCATCGAGGTAAATTGTAGTGGCGAAAAAGAAAGGTCGTAAACCTACTACTGGTAGAAAAACTACGAAACGAGATATATTTGAAGATCCTATAAAGTTAAAAGGTAGAGTCCTAACTTTAATGAGAGCTGATTTTAAGAAGTCTCCGATGTATGCTGCTGCTAAGAAGAGTTCCTTTTTAGGACAATCTATATACCAGTGTCCCTTATGTATGGTGATGGTCTATACAGGAGTTAGTGATAAGAACTACGAGAAGCTTAAATTAGAGCATCCTAAGTTACAACGAGGAAAAGAGTCTAAGATGTTCAATCTGGATCATGTAGAGCCTATAGTACCTTATGATCGGGCTACAAAAGACATGTCCTTGGATGAACTTGCTCCTAGAGTATATTGCCATGAAGATAATATGCAATATATTTGTAAAGAGTGTCATAAGATTAAAAGCGCACATGAATCGGGATTAAGAAAAGAAGAGAGGAAGAAGAAAAAATAGTTGACAAATTAACAAAAATCAAGTAAAATATACCCCAGACATTCAAACAACATTAAAGGAGTTTAATGAGTTTACTAAAACCTAGAGAAGTATATAAACCTTTTGAGTACCCTAAAGCTTTTGATTTTTGGGAGAAGCAGCAAAATGCTCATTGGCTACCTTCAGAGGTATCATTAGCCGGAGATATCAAGAATTGGAAAGAGGATCTTGTTCAGAGCGAAAGAGATGTTTATGGTCAGATTTTAAAATCATTTACTCAAATTGAACTAGTAGTTGGTAATGACTATTGGAGACATTTAGGAAATCTTATAAGAAAGCCTGAAATTCAAATGATGTGTGCAGCTTTTTCTAACATGGAAACAATTCATACACAGGCGTATAGTTATTTAAACGACTCGTTAGGACTTGATAATTATGAGGCTTTTTTACAGGATGAAACGTCTGTAGCTAAACTAGATAAACTTAAAAACATTAAAGGTAAATCAAAAAGAGATATTGCGCGACGTTTGGCTATATTCTCAGGTTTCACAGAAGGTGTCAATCTATTCAGCTCTTTTGCAATTCTTATAAGTCTTTCTAGATATAATCTTATGGGTGGTATGAAGAATATAATTGAATGGTCAGCTTTAGACGAAGACTTACACTCTAGAGCCGGAATCTGGTTATTCAACACTCTTATTTCGGAAAATCCTGATATATGGGATAAAGAGTTAAAGTCGGAAATTTATGAAGCGGCGAGAGTCTCAGTTCAATTAGAAGATGATTTTATAGATAAAGCTTTCTCTTTAGGGACTATTCGAGGATTAGATCATAGAGATGTTAAAAATTATATTAGAAATAGAGCTAATGACAAACTAGTCTCTATGGGGCTAAAGACTAATTGGAAAAACATAGATCAAGAATCACTTAAGAAGATGGATTGGTTTGAGGAGATGGTATTTGGTCAAAATTTATCAGATTTCTTTCATGCAAGGGTTACTGATTACAGTAAGTCTAATATTTCAGTAGATAATTTATTTAAAGGATACGACATTGAATAAAATACAAGTAGAACTACAAAAATTAAAAGACTCTAACGAAGCTCCTGAATGGTTAACCTTGGAAGGTTTTACAACTTTAAAAGGAGGGTATCTTCTTGAGGATGAGACTCCTAAGGGGATGTATCGTAGAGTTGCTAGAGCTGCGGCAAAGTCTGGTAAGTTCTCAGACGACTTTAAGGACGATTTCTTTGAGGTTATCTACAAAGGGTACCTTGGACCTGCATCTCCGATCCTGATGAATCTAGGGACACATAGAGGTCTTCCTATAAGCTGTTTCGGACTAGAACTTGAAGATGAGATGGAAGATATCATGGGTAGAGGTCTAGGTGAACTTTCTATGATGAGTAAAAACTCTGGCGGAGTAGGTGTAGGTTTTGATAAACTAAGACCTGCCGGTAGTCCTATTCAAGGTGGTAAAAATGGTACTAGTGATGGTGTAATTCCATTTACTAAGGTATATGATTCAGCGACACTAGCGAGTAAGCAGGGTAGAGTTAGGAGAGGTAATACTTCGGCTAATATAAATATTGAACATAAAGATTGGTGGGATTTTATTAAAATGAGAAGACCTGAAGGTGATGTAAATCGACAGGCTTTAAATATTCACCATTGTTCTATGATTAATGATGAGTTTATGCATAAGGTGAAAAACGGTGATCAGGAAGCTAGGCTTAAATGGGCAGAGCTTTTAAAAACTAGATTAGAAACTGGTGAATCTTATATCATGTTTAATGATACTGTTAATAATGCTAATCCTCCTGCGTATAAAAATAATGGATTAAAAGTTAATATGACAAACATTTGTTCGGAAATAACGCTCCACACAGATAGAGATCATAGTTTCATCTGTTGCTTATCAAGTTTAAATTTATATACATATGATACTTGGAAAAGTTATAAATCAACTAGAACAGGCTTTACAGTACCTCAAATTGCAACATTATTTCTGAATGGAGTACTTGACGAGTTTATAAATAAAGCTGCAAATATTCCTTATATGGAAAAGACTGTAGCTAGTGCGAAAAAAGGCAGAGCTATTGGGATCGGTGTAATGGGTTGGCATAGTTTTCTACAAAGTAAGATGGTAGCATTTGAATCTTTTTCTGCTATGAAGTTAAATAATGAGATTCATAAGTTTATAAAAGAAGAGGCTGTTAAAGCGACAGAAGCTTTAGCTCTAGAACGTGGTGAACCTGAGTGGTGTAAGGGTACTGGAGTATATAACTCCCATTTAATGGCTCTAGCTCCTACAAGATCTAACTCTATTATATGTGGTGATATAGGTCCAAGTATCGAAGCTTTTGTCTCTAATGCATATAATGATATCACCGCTAAAGGGACATTTCAACGTAGAAATAAACATCTTAAAGTATTACTAGAACAAAAAGGTC
>Ga0233413_10000079_pt1 | contig 48976 bp, 40 predicted proteins | sample Na_anoxic_6_MG_FD_189019 | JGI IMG/M metagenome (GOLD analysis project Ga0233413, IMG submission 189019) | Seawater microbial communities from Saanich Inlet, British Columbia, Canada - Na_anoxic_6_MG | ecosystem: Environmental > Aquatic > Marine > Inlet | place: Canada: British Columbia...
ACTACAATGGGTTGCCACTTCAAGAATGTATCAAAGTTACAGATAACAAGTTGCGAATATGTTAGGTGGTTTAGAGAATCTACAATACCAACACCAGGCGGATGGGCAACAGCCTCACTTATAGAATTGCTTGCTAATGGTTTAGGAAATGGATTTGGGGCAGTTAATATATCAGGATGTATTATACACCCACAACAGACACAAGATGGTATTAATATATCGAATACAGCAACAATAGGTTTTGGAACTATATCTGCTAATACGGTTATTAATGTAGGACTTACAACAGGTGTTGCAACAAATATAGATTATGACATTCAGAATACTACAATTATTCAAGCCAATCAAGGTATTGGTAATGGAAATGCAAAGGCAACCATGTCTATTGTAGGAAACTTAAATGATTTAGATACGGGAACTACAAACCCTCAAGTTTTAGCGGCAGCTAATGTAACAACAGGTGCTTTTACCAATACACCTACCTTTCCTCTTGTTACAAGGGTAATAACGAGTGCTGCAAATTGTTCACTTACCTACGACTCAAAGGTAGATGCAAATTTCATGATAGTTGTCACAGGAACAGTTGAAATGTCGGGTGATGGATTTATAGCTTGTAGGTTGCGTTCTAATGGAACACCTATTCCTTATGCAATAGGATACCCTGAAATAAGACAAGGTAGAGCACAGAGTTTTACATTTAGTGTCATTGGGCAAGCTACCTTTGGAGATGTATTTGATGTAGAATTTGAAGCATTAACAACGTTAGGAGTACCTACTTTAAAAGATATTTTAGTAAGAGAGTTTGTATTAAATGGATATCAATTTTAAATAAACATTATTATAAACTAGTGGCTGTGTTCCTTTGTATTTCAGAAAAATGGTTAACTTGACTAATATAAAGCTTAGTAGTAAAAAACTCTTCAGGCAAAGACTCATGTGATACTACAAATATTGTCATATTATATTTTATAGAATATTCACGAAGTATTTCGATAGCTAAATAAATGTTATTTTTATCCAATGATGAAAATATTTCGTCTAAAAACATTACATTTAATTGAGTATGCTTCATTTTAATTATTTCAATGAATGCAAGTAAAACAATTAAATTCATTTTCTTTTGTTGCCCACTCGATAAACTTTTAGGAGAAATACTTAAGCCTAAGTATTGAATAACTGGATCAAAATCATCATTAAATTGAAATGAAAATTTAAAATTTAAACGCTCAGATATTTCAAGTATCCTAGTATTTAAAGTTGGAATTATTTTATTTATTAATGTTTTTTTAATTCCATTATCTGAAAGTAAAGAATCTACTTCTAAATATATCGAAGCTCTCTGGTCCTTTTCTATTAACTCAATACCTCCGTTATGTATTTCATTATTAATAGAATTAATAATTACCTGAATTGATTCTGATTGATCAGAAGTAGGCGAATCGGACAATTCATTTAGTTTTTTATTAAGATTAACAACTTCTGCATTTATTTTATAATAATTTGATTGAGCTGACGATACTTCTTTTTCTAATTCTAGTAATGTATTATTAGTTTCCAGTATTTTTGAATTTATTGGAGCAGATTCAGATATTACTTTTTCTTTTTTTTCTTTTATCTTATTTAATGTTTCTTTAGATGATGTAGTAGTTAAATCATTTAAACACTGAGGACATCTATTTTTTTTATATAAATTTAGTTTTTTATCTAAATCAGAAAGTAACCATTTTTTATCAGATATTTTTTCCTTTAGGTTAGAGAGTGAGACTTTCATATTAGATATTCTAGACTTAATTCTAACATATTCATTTTTTAATGCTTCTCCGCTTTGTTTTTTTTCAACTAATTCATTTGATAATTTACTTTTTTGATTATTGGTATTTTCTTTTATTTTTTTATTTAATTCAACTAATTGTGACTTTGATGTATCGAGTATATTTTTATTTTTTGAAATTTGAGAACGAATTAACTCAATTTCATGATTTACATTTTTTAAATCTTCTTTAACTAAAGACCGCATAGTCGTTAGTGAATCAATCCCAAAAATTCGATCAATTATTTTTCTTTTATCATCTTTTGTTAAACTTACAAAAGATTTAAAATCGTCAAAGGATAAACTAATGGTGTTACAAAAAACAGAAAATGGTATTTTTATTAATTCTTCTTCAACAAAGTCATCAACTTTGCGCTTATCTGGTAAATTGAAAGGAATATTATCCACTTCAATATTACTAAAGTTTGGATCAATTCCTCTTGAAATACTTACCATTTCTCCACTATTGGTTATAAATTTAACGTTAGTATATGCATTTCTATTAATCCAATTTGGAATATCTTTTATTTTACGAATAGCTGATTTTCCATATATTCCAACAGTCAACGCTTCTTTTATTGAAGACTTGCCAGCACCGTTTTCACCCTCAACTAATATTAATTGAGGTTCATCTTTAAATTTAAAAGACTGAATAATATTTCCATATGACAAAATATTTTTAAATTCAAATTCTAATAATTTCATTTATAATTTTTTTTGATATTTACTAAATCATACTTTTCCTTAAAATATTCAAATACTTCATTTTTTTTATCATCTGAAAAGTCAACAGTACTTAAAAAATCTTTTAATATTTTAAATATATTGAATTCATAGTTTTCACTTAATTCAATATCACTTTTGAGAATATTTTGTTCTTTTGTATATGGATAAAACTCTAAACGTCTATGTTTAAAGTCTTTTATTTTATTTGTAAAAATTGAATAGTTTACCTTTGAAGAAAGAGTAGAATCTATTGAAATATCTATAAAATTATTATTAAATAATTTTTGTATTTTAGGTAATTCAAGTTCTAATAAATCTGACATTTCAACTTTAATATGTTTAGGAGAAGATGTATTTTCTATAAATTTTTCTTCTATTTTATTTTTAGAAACATCTAATATATAAAAGCCTTTAGTATTTCCACAATCTCCTCTATCCATTTCATATGGAGTACCTACATATAAAAAATTATCAGCTTCTTGTCGAATGTGTATGTGTCCTGCATATATTTTTTTAAATTTAGAAAGATCCTCTTTATCAAGTCCACTAGATATTTTTATGAATTTATTTAAAGATGCACCTTTAATATCAGCATGACAAAAAATATTATTTTGTTGATTTTTTGATTTAGTATGATATTTAATTAAACTACTTTTTAAATTATCTTTAGACTCATTCCACGGAAGCATTAAAAAACCATGTTTACCTATTTCTAATAATTGAGGTTTTGAAAAAACGTGTAAATTATTAAATATTTTAGAAAGTCCAATTAAAGAATTAACATCTACTCGATCTTTATAATAAACATCATGATTTCCTAAAATAATAAAAACACCTCTTTTAAACTTAGAAGTAAGAGCTTCCATTATTTTTAAAGAAAGATTAAAAATTCTAACATTTGTTGATTCTCTAACATGGTGCCAATCGCCTAATTGAACTAAAATGTCTGTTTTTGGATCAAAGCCTTCTTCATCAATTTTTTGTAAAAAAAAATCTAGTAAAAAACTAGATTGTATATTTGACCATTCGATTGAATTATTTCTTATACCTAAATGAAGATCTCCTAATAAAAATATTTTACGTATATTTTTTAAATTAAGTTTAGAAATTTCTTTAGTGAATTCGTTTTCGATTGAAGTTGCCATCTAAAAATTTATATTTTTCATTTAATTCAATTAATAATATTTCTTGTATTTCAGTATCTAGCATATCAAATAATTTTTTGTATTCTAATGATGCAACACATGAAATAACTTCAAGTATATAAATAGGACTATAAAAAATTAGATTTTCAGCACTTTCTTGAACTTTATTATGTAATTTATTAAAAATAAAATTTACACTTTCCTTTGTTAGTTTTATACGTTTTGATGTACTTGGAGATGTTTTTAATATTTTTGATATTTCACTATCTTCTTTAAATATTGAAAAAATAAAATCAAGAATAACACGAACATCTAGTTCATTTTCATAATCATATAAATCCTTTAAATAAACATCTGAATAATCTTTAGAAACAGAAATATTATTTACATATGTATATTCTTCCGATTCAGTTAATCCTTCTCCTGAATTATATTTGTTATTAAATATTTTATCATTTTTTGCTTTATTCTTATGTTCTCTGTTTTTTTCTTTTTCATCACTCATTAATTAATAAGATTATTTTATTTTATTTTCACTACGCTCTTTTTCTATTTTTAATAAATAGTTATATAGGTCAGATATCGCAGAATTATGGTGTTCTAGTTTAGTATTTATTTTAGCAATAGCGTTTGCTAGTATGCAAATAATTATTATAAAAGATATTGTCCAAATTAAAATAAAAAGCCACATATGTTTTTTTATAGGGAGTTAAATAAATCATCATAATTTTCAGAGCGGCTAGTGCCAGCCTCTGAATTAATTGTTGCTTGTGCTTCTGTAAAATCATTTCTTACCTCTTCTTCTAAACTAGTTAAATCTTCATCATCACTGTAAAACTCACTGTTTATTCCAACTTCTTCAACCAATCGAAAGTAATCTTTCTCCATATTAAAGAACTTATAACTTTCTTCATATCCATTATCTCTATTTGCTATTACTTTAATTTTCATTCTTCCTTCCAATGGACTTCGCATAATTCCATATAAAGCATCAACAGTATGAATTAAACCAAAGGATTCAGCAACAGATTCCATCCCTAAATCAAAGTTATTTACAGCATCTCTTTTAACTTGTGTTGCGCTTATAATACACCAACTATTTCTCATAGCAACACCTCTTAGTTCTTCAGAAATAGATTTTATTTTTTCATATAATCCGTTTTTTTCTTTTATTGGTTGTAACAAATTTAGATAATCAACAACGATTACTTTAAATTTACAATCATTTTTACTTTCTAAACGTAAAAAATAATTTTCAATGTCAATTGCCGTTGCTCCTCCAGTTGGAAATTCCTTTACATATAGCTTTCCAATATTTAATTTTTTTAAACCAATAAGTTTTTTATTAATTAAACCTATGTGATCAACGTTTGTTATTTCTTGATAATCATCTCCAGTAATACTTAAAATTGATGCGCCAATACGTTTCATGTATTTTCTCTCAGAGAGTTCAACTGTAACTAATCCAGTCGTATTTCCAATTAAGAATGAACGGGCTGCAATATTTCCTAAGACATATGATTTTCCAACCTTTGGTCTACCTTGAAAAACAACTAGTGATTTTTCATTCCACCCGCCGCCTTGTGTTTTATCAAAAAACGTAAAACCAGACGGTGTTCCCTTTTTTGAAATTTGAATGTGTGATTCTGGATTCATAAAGTTTAATCCAGATTCTCCACTAGAAAAGTTAATAGCTAATTTATTACTAATATCATTTCTAACTTGTTCTGTTATTTTATCAATATTGTCGGGGTCAACTCTAGCTGTTTTTAAAAAACTTAAAATATCAAAAATAGTTAAATTTAAATTACGTAAAAGCACAAAAGCCTTTACGTATTTATATAGAAAATTATAACTATATGCCTTTAAATTAAAAGTATATAACTCTTCAAAATCTTCATGTTCAATTGAAGAATTTACTAATTCAAGCTGACTTCCTAATTCCTTTTTATTTGGAATTTTTTTATGCTCTTTGAAAAATTTTAATGCTTGCTTATATGATTCACATCGATTATCTTCATTAAAATAAGAAGGCTTAATTAAAATAATTAACTCAGCTGGAAGCAAAGCATCTGAATTTTTAGGTTTTAATTCAGAATTTTCATTATCTTCATTTAAGATAAAATTCCAAACCATTTTTTCAAGAGATTCGATATTTTCGGAAAAGTCAATCATAAATATTATAGTATCTAGTTATTCCTTTTTTAGTAATAAAGATAGAATCTTCTTTTTTAAAAAGATATTCATCTTTAGAAAGTTCTCGAATAAAAGATACTATTTTTATTTTAAAAGAATCATCATTTATTCTATCTCCGAAAATATATTTTAATGTTTTTGGTGAAAACTTAAAAGCTGAAAGATCTTTTTTATTTTTTTTAACTAAATATTCACAAATATCAAATAAAATAGAATATTTAGTTAGATGTAAGTTATGTAGACCCAAATAGTATTTAAGCTTCAAGTCATCTCTAAGTATTGGAGTCATTTGCTAGGGTTTCAACATCATTTAATTCTTCATTCAATATATCTTGGATTGATGAATATTTATATTTAGGTTGAACAACGTTTTCATCTAGAGCCTTTAAAACAGAATCAGTCCAAACCTTTTTAGTAAATAACTGTTTGGTTGGAACAGCTTCTCCAGTACTACGTAAGATATAATTTCTAGCTTTCTCCTTTGGTATAAACCAAAATATTTCATTATCTATCTTAAATTCAACACATGTTTCTTGGTCAGTAGAAGGTAATTTTGAATATTCCTTTGGCGTTAGTTTTTTTCCACGACCAACTCCACAGTTTTCAAAAGTAAATGGAAGCATATGTAAACCAACATATGGATTCATACCTTTATGAAAAGAAATATGAATTTCAATATTATCAGGTTTAGCCAACCTATTTTTTTCTGTTCTAGCTCGGCAAATAACACCAGTCCTAGTCTTAGGATCACTTCCATCTTTTAAATGGCCTTTGCTTAACATTAAAATAACACTAGCTGCATATAACGGTCCCCCACCGCCGCTCATCGACTTACCAGAATACATATCAGTACCAGAATAAGTATGATTAGTAAATAACAAAGGTATTTTTAAATTAGATAAATCTAACGTAAATGATTTAAATAATGATCTGAGCTCTTTAGCTTTAAGTCCCATATCATTTGCATTTTTACCTTTGTGAATATCAGCAACTTCTTTATTTGTTTCAAGCATACCAACAGAATCAACAATTACCATTATTTTTAAACCTGGATTTTCCTCAGCTGTAATTATTAAATCATTAATAAAGAATTTAACTTCTGATATTAAACCGATTCTTAAATATTTAAGAGACTCATGATTAACTCCAAATTTTTCAAAATCTGATGTGTCTAATGCACCCTCAGTATCTATATAAAAAACAACATATCCTAAGTTTTGAGCTTCTCGAACTGCATTCATACATAGAAACGTTTTTCCTGTTCCAGAATCTCCAGCAATACCTAAACTTCTAGTATTTGGATATCCTCCAAATATTGAACCTGACATTAATGCATTTAATAAATAATTACCAGTTGGGATAAACTCAGTAATATCACTAAATCCTTTTAATTTTACATGACCTTTTGTTTTTTTAGCAAGAAGGTCATTAAACTTAGTAAATGCACTTATAATTTTTTTAGACATATTCTTATTATTTTTTATCAAACACTGAATCTGAATATATAGTCGATGAAAAATACGACATTAATAAAAGACTACATGAAAGACATAACGAATCAGTAATTTTACTAGACCCATTAACTATTTTAGAAAACTTAATATTCTCTAATGAATTTATTTTAGTTGAATTTGAGAGCTCTTTTAATTCAGATGGGTCATCAAAGTATTTTGATAAGTCTATTGAAAAACACCGATACTCCTTTAAAAATGGAATAGTATGTGTAACTTTACCTAAATAAAATATATCATTTGTATCAGCATCATCTAATGATAAATCGGTATTAAATGCAGCCAATACGCAAGAATAATATGAATCATACCTATTTGGATCATACGTATGTGAGATACATGTTAAAACATTAGCATCATTGATATGATTTGTAGTATTTGCTAAAACAACGGAACGTATTTGATTATGCTCGTTTTTAAAAAACGGTAAAATACAAATAGATTCAGAATTTGCAGCAAGTCTTTTAAAATTAGACTTACTATTTTTAAAATTAAAGACAGAATACTTTTTGTCAGAATATTCTGTTAATTTATTGAATTTATCTTTATTATTCATTTACTTCACTTATTTTTATTTGCGATTGCTTTTTAGTATATGGACGCTTTGGGGGATCTAAAATAGACTTCATTGAATCAATAATAATTTTACTATTTAATTCCGATTCAATATATTCTGCAAGTTCTAATAAAAAGTTTTTTTTGTTTTCTGCATTATTATACATCATCTTAAGTAACTTTTTATTTGGTAACTTAAGATTTAATTTAAAAGTAAGCTGAGATTCTTCTGAATTAAAAAGTTTAAACATATTTTCTTTAATAACTTCTACTTTTTTTTCAGGAGAAGAAAAGTCAGAAAGCGGTATTGTTTTTTTATAACTAAGTTCTTTAGTATTTTCGTTATTTGTTGGTTGAACAAGTTGCCTAGGTTTATATATTGATTCAACTTCTTTTTTTGTTAATGGTTTCATATCACCATGAATCATTAATAAATCTGAAGTAACTCTGGTTGAATCTACAGTTGAACCATCATCAAATTTAATAATATATCTATTGTTTTGAATAAACACATCATTACATTTAACAACCTTTCCTATTAAAGATATATCTTGAGTTTTCACCCATTGGAATTTTTGTCCTGTAAAATTTTCCTTTAGTGAAAAAAGCTTATCACTCATATTTTCTTTGTTTTTTTTATAAGTCAAGATCCTCCATAGTTGAGGCATTTTTATTTTTTTCAATTTCTTCAAGAAACTCATCAGAAACTGGTTGAGTAGTCGAATCATATAATATATTTGTAGTAACTGAAGAACCAGCAGTATAATCAATTGCATCTAACGGATTTGTAGTAGTGTGCCACAGCGGACCAACATTAGATGTATTTTTATTTAAAGCAAGACAGTCTTTGATTTTCTTTTTAATATGTCTTACTTGAGCTGGACGTACATTATTTTTACATGCATCAAGATATCCATCTAACCAATTAATAAATTTTTCAGAATCAGTCATATTTAACTTTTTTAGTGTTGAATGAATTAAGTTCTTGTGTTAACTCTTTAATTAAATCTACTATTTCAATATCTGTTGCATCAATAGCATTTAATACTCTAAAGTCTACACAATCTTTTTTTGAATCCTTATAGACAAATACATGATATTCATCTGTTAATTTGTTTGATAAAATTTCCGAAAATGCATTTAATACAGATAGTTCTACACTAATCGGAAATGAAACTAATAAAATAGGTCTACTTACTTTAGCTTCCATACAATTTTTTCATTTGTGATTGAGTTGCAACCCGTTTATTATATAAGTCAGTTAATATATTTCGAACAGCTGAATCCTCTTTATTATTAAAATATGTATCATTTTTTGTATAAATCTCAGTTCCATCTGTTTTTATTTCTCCCTTTTTTCCTAAATATGAATCTGGAGAAATATTGAATTGTATTTGAATATTTGGATACATGCTTGAAAAATCATAACATGTAACATAATTATAAAAACCTGGAATAGGAGGCATTACATATGCACCTTTATATTTTGCAGTTGGCGGTTTTTCACTATTCCATGGAAGTTTCATCATCCGTAAACCTCTACTTAAAAATTCTCTGCAAATTAAAATTTCTGTAACATATACTGGACTATATACTTTATTAATTTCAACATTCGCAACATTTGCCATTGCAAAAGCAACATCTAACAAGGAAAGCCTTTGTTCTATTAATTTTACTAATAATGTATCAATTACATTGTATATAGTATATAGATAAGCATCTTTTTGAAATTCAAAGAAACTAGAATATTTGTGCTTTAATTTATGTGCATTTAAAACTAAACTAGCAATATAATCTAATTTATAGTTTTCTACAACTTTATATGGTTTAACCGTCTGAAAAACTTCCATATAATCTAAAATACCTAAATGTGTAGGAATTTTATTTTTAGAAAAAGCTGAATCGGATGGCATATATTTAAGAGCATCAATTTTAATATTTTTAGCTCTATTCATTAAATATTTCCAATCAAAACCAGTAAAATTCCAACCTGTTAAAAATGAAAACTTAGGAACAAGTTTGTGAAAGAAAAAAGTAAGCATTTCTTTTTCGGTTTTAAAATACTTGTGCTTAACTTTAAAATCTTGTTTAAAAAGGTATGCATCTTTTTCTTGTAAAGGAACGATTGAATTAAAATAGTCTTTTATTTCACTCTCCATTCTAATAATATCAGAGGCTTTTAATCCTTCTGGATATTCATCATTGTCCATTATAGATAAAACATATGTTATGTTATCATCTCCACAAAAAGAAATTAAACCAACCGGCATTGCTGCTTTATCTGGTTCTGGAAAACTATCGTCTGTTAATTTTATCTCAATATCAAGGTATACTTTTTTTGGAAAATTATCAATATTGTAAATTATAGCACGCTCAGCATCAGTAAATTTATCTTTTATTATTTCTTGAATTCTAAACTGATTAATATACCGGCCACGTTCTTTTTTCTTTTTTATAAACTTTCCATCCCAATTTTTATGTTGAGTTCGAATATTTGATTCAACCCAATTAAAAAGTTCATGTTCAGGTAATTTCTTTTTGATTGTTTGAATTTTACCTAACGCATCATAATATGATATTATTAAAGTACCATCGTCTAATATTTGAGATCCTATGATCATACCTTTGGTTTAAAAAGTTCATTAATGTGGTTACACGAAGAACAAGCAATTACTTGTAATGGAACAATTGAATCAACTTCTCCACCTGTAACAAATTTTGAAACTCTCTTAATCATCATTTTTTCTTCAAAAACTTTTCCTTGACACTTTTCACATTCAACATATGGAGAGTCTGCCAAATTAAAGTTTAATGGAGCCTGTTTTTGATTTTGAGGAGTTGGTGTATTCTTACTATTAAATAACGGTTTTTCCATTGTATTTTTATTTTTTTTAATATCCACGTAATTGACGTTCTCTATTTTCTTTGTTTTTTGCCATATACATGTTGTAAACTTCTTTTGGTGTCATTCCAATTGATATTGCATAATTAAGAAAAAAGTGAAGCATATCAATTACTTCAAATTTACATTCACGTTGATCTTTTTCAGAAAGATCAGAAAATTTTATTTTGTTATATTCAGTATGTGTCTTTTTCCAATATTTCCAAACAGCATTTCCATTTCCATCAATAATGCCTCCTAATGAATCAGTCGCTTCATGAATTTCATCAATCATTGCATGATTATTAACATGCCAAAAATCCATTATCTCTCGAATAGTCATATCTTTAAAATCAAAGTTATAAACATTCTCTTGAGTATCTTTTTGTAAATTAAAAATGTCTCCCAGAGTATCTTTACTATCTTTATATGTATCTTCTATTTTTAAATTAGAACATTCGTTATCAGTATTTGCCATATTTTTGTTATATTTTTAAATGATTAAAGTTGCCCTTTTATTTTATTATACTAATAAAAATATATAAGGATCTTAAATTTTGAAAAAATTTTAAATTTATTTACACCAAGTGAAGATAAATAATAAAAAATATACGTATAGAAATGGCTGAACAAAGGATTAACCTTAATAATTTTAAATCAAGTGGAGTATATACGATTGAAATTGATCAAAGCGAAAACATAGCTCTTCCACTAGCGACCGGAAGACTCATAGTCGGGTCAAGTAGAGTTGGCCCATATAATACTGTCGTTCTAATAAACGATCTTAGAACATTAAAAGCAGTTTATGGTGAAAAAGATCCAAAGTTAGAAAAAGCAGGAAGTTACTTTCATAGAACTATTGAAGTTGCATTAAGAGAAGGCCCAGTTTTTGCATTAAATGTAATTCCATTAGATTCAGATACTGACATTAATGCAAACCTAGACCAATCAGTATTTACTACATTTAATACAGAAGCTTCATCTAATAATGATGTAGAAGTTCCTACGACATATCCGACTGTTGAATTCTTCAATAGACGAAAACTTTGGGTTGCAGAATCAGATGAGCTTAACAAATCTAAAAATTTAGCATTAGGCGATGATTATATTACTAATCCAAGTACATTAGGTCAAGTATCAATCGAAGCTAATAAAATTTTATCTTTTGTAAATTTAGGTAAAAGCAATGTAACTATTTGGGTTAGAAAATCTGATATTCAAGGATATGATGTTACTGCAAAGGAATGGTATTCAACTATTGCTGGAAGCGATGTAGAATTTCCTAACTTTTTACACGAAGATGATTTTATATCAGATTATTTCGTAGAAATAATTGTTGTGAATGGAGATTGGTCAAATTATCTAAAACTATCACAAGACCCAATATATAGTCAATTTTTTGATGCTGATGGACTAAGAACATTAAAATCTGCAGATTTCTTCGCATTGCGAGAAATAAATGTTATCTCAAGAACAGTTGGATGTTTAATTCCAGAATTTAGAGATCAACGTGGATTAACAGTATCAATTGATCGTATTATGAATAGATCATTTCCAACAACTGGATTAATGTGTGCATTAGATGTTGATAAATTAGAATTAGTTGACTTAGAAGGTGGAAGTGCATTTGATGATGTCGATGTTCAAACACATAGAATTGATATTGTTGGACATGGCTATGATGAATTAGACTATTTTGCAGATGATGGTGGATTTGATGATAGTGGATTAGCAGCAGCTCAAACACAATTAATTGATACATTAAGTTATCAAAGACCAGCAGATGAGGTTTTAATATTCTTAATTACAAGTAATCCATCAGCTAATCCAGCTTTAACAGAAGCTAGTTTCTTAGCTGGATGGCAAGACACAGCATTAACACTAGAAGCTGCAGAAGCAGATGTATATGTTGTTACACCTAGTGGAGATAATTATATTGTTGCAACAAAAAACAGTACTTTATATAATGCATATATTAATGGATTTTTAAGAACTGGAGATGAAGTTAGTGATGGAGCAAATACACATTATCTATCAATAGAAGATACATTATCTGTTATTACACCATCTTTGGTAACGATTGAATATATAAAAATTAAAGTTTATGCAGATATTACATTGCTTAACCAAGTAGATATAACAAACGGCGATGGTTATTATCAAGCAACAGATACTGAGGATTATTTTAAAGTAACATTAGAAGCTGGAGATGATTTTAAACATGAATTTGATTTATCTGTTGACTTTGCAAGCTGGAGTGTAACACAACCTAATAAATTAACACTTGAAATATTGCCTTTAACTAAAGACTTAGTAGATGAATTTATTAAAGTCAATCAGTATATCTTAGCTAAAACAACAAGCGGAAGACCTAGATTACTAAAAATTATTTCAGTATCATCAGAAACTGCATTGAGTCCATCAATAAGTACTACATATACAGTAACAGTTATGGCACCAGCAGCTGATGAAGTTACTGGAATTGATACAACTGGTTCAAAAATAAGTGTTTATAAAGGAATTTATAATTTTGTAGAAGCAATAAAAGGACAATACTTAGCTGGATTTAAGATAAGAACTGAATCACTGCCTAATAAAACAGCAGATAGACAAAGTTCTATACTATCGTACTTATTTACAGATACTGCGATTCCACAAACTCTTGCAAATAGAGAACTTGTAGACTTCAGATATGTTGTTGATTCATATGAAGGAGAAATATCTTCATCATCTAAATATTATTTAGCGAAACTTGCTGCTTTACATGGACAAGCAATGGCTTTATTAAATACACCAAGTATTCAACAATTTGAAAAGTCAGTTGATCCAAGCTTTATAAGCACATCAAATAAATTAATTTCAACAGAACTAATATCTAAAGGCGGAGATTTAAGCTTAAACCCAACCTTTACATTTAGTTTTGCAGAAGAAGATGTAAATGGAGTACCATTATCTTCATATGCAACATATTACTTTCCAAACTTAATTGTGAAAGACGGTAATAAAAATGTTTCAGTACCTCCAGCGGCATATATTTCTAATTTATATGTTAGGAAATTTAAAAACGGTACGCCATTTTTAATTGTTGCTGGTGGAAAAAGAGGAGCTTTAAATGATCCTGAAATTGTCGGACTTGAATTTGATCTTACTAAAGAAGATAGAGATTTTCTTGAACCTGTTGGTCATAATTTAATTATTAAACGTAGAGGATTTGGAAATATCTTATTTTCAAACAATACTGCATATCAGAGAATTAATTCAGCATTAAATAATGCACACGTTAGAGATAATCTTTCAACTATTGAAAAAGATATTGAGAGAATTTTGTTTAATTTCTTATTTGACTTTAACGATGAAATAACAAGATTAAGAGTTAGAACAATTGTTGAAAACTACTTAGATGCTGTTGTTTTAGCAAGAGGATTAAGCACATATGAAATAATTTTTGATAGCTCAAATAATACAAGTGAAGTTATTAGCTCAAATGCGGCAATAATCGATATTAGAGTAGATTTCCCACGTGGAATTCAAAAATTCATAAACAGAATTACAATTACAAGAGTTGGAGGAGAGCTTAGTAGCGAATCTACTGGCTTTATTCCATCATTTTAAAACTATTTAAAAAAACATTATTGAAAAATGAAAAAGTTTATTAGAAAATTTGGAGAATCTAAAAAAAGAAGTACTCCAACGAATAGAAGAAGTCGTACTAAACGTTTAAATGAGCAACATGGGCTGGTAGATGATATTTTATTCTATTATCCAGAAGCATTTGACTCGTCTCAACACTATCACGATTGGATATTTCAAATTAGTAGAACGTTTAATGTTGAACTTATGGGAATGGAAAGCACTCAACAGGGTATAGAAATGAAGATTCGAGGTTCACAAGAAAATATTGATGAGTTAAATGATTTAATGGATCACGACAGCTTACGTGAGCACCCTGATTTCGAATACTTATTTCCTAGTGGGCCATACTCTTAAAAATTACGAATCATTAAAAACATCATTGAAAAATGAAAAGGTTTATTAAAAACTTTGGAGAACTTAATGAACAGATTGATAAAAGTAGAAGAGGTCCAGGTTTTCCAAAAGGCCTTAGGATATATGATATATTATATTATAATTTAGATGACTTTGAATCAATTCACGAATTTCATGAGCTAATATTTGCAATAAGCAAAGAATTTCCAACTTTCGAAGTTACAGGATTAAAAAAAGGTATTGGTGATTATATGGAGCTTCATATTAGCGCTCAAGAAGCAGATATGTATAATCTACAAGATATACTAGATAACGATATTCAATGGGATAATTGGTTTAATGGCCAAATTAGGAAAAACCTTAGGCGCGAAATATAAAAAATATGGTTTTAAAAATAGGTAGTTCAGGACCACAGGTAATAATATTACAAGAATTTTTAAACATAACTGCAGATGGAGATTTTGGACCAAAAACAAAATCTTCTGTTGTTTCATGGCAATCTAAAAACGGATTACTTGCTGATGGAATAGTTGGACCTAAAACCTGGGATGCTATGCAATTAGCAACAACAGACTCATCAGAAACACTACAAAACGATGGTGAAATAACAATAAGTAAACATTATCTACCAAGCGGTGAATACAAAATAGGACCAACTAAAAAAGAATATTTATTTATACATCATACTGCAGGTTGGCAAAATCCATATAGAGTTATAGATAGTTGGGGAAGAGATAATCGTGGAGCAGTAGGCACTGAATTTGTTATGGGAGGGCAATCTATTAAAGGCAATGATGATAAATATGATGGTGAAATCGTACAAGCTTTTCCAGAAGGATGCTATGGCTGGCATTTAGGAAAAAATGGTTCTAGACATATGCATACACATTCAGTAGGAATAGAAGTATGTAATTTCGGTTATCTAAAAGATGGAAAGACATATGTTGGAACAATGCCACATTCAAGTCAAGTAGTTAAATTAGCAAAGTCATTTAGAGGATATCAAGAATGGCATAAATATTCTGATGCTCAATTAAAATCATTAAAAGACTTAATTATCTATATTGCAAATAGAGATAATATAGATGTTAAAGATGGATTAATAAAAGAAATCCATTTGCATGGAGCAGATGGATTTAATTTTAATGAAGATGCATATTATGGTAAAATTAAAGGATTATGGACTCATACAAATACTAGAAAAGATAAATTTGATATGTTTCCACAACAAGAACTATTAGATATGCTTTTATCTATTTAATCAAATTCTTGAAAACTAATCTCATCTTCATCTTCTAATATAGCTATTACTTCATTAGACATAATAACATAATGCTTTTCTTCTTTATAGAATAGTTCAACTCCAGCAAATCTATTATGTAATATAATATCTCCAGGTTTTACTAACATTGGATTATGCTTAGATCCATCTCCACAAGAAACAACAACACCAATATTTGGTCGCTTTACTGCTTTTTCAGGAAGCATTATTCCATTCACAATAGTTTCTTTATCTTTAGGTTTTACTAATATTCTTTCATATAATGGCTTCATATGCTAGGTAAATTATTTTTTAGATTAATAAATTTAGAAAATTTAAATTTTTTAAATGAATAAGCAGATAGAGAATCATCTAGCGCCTTCTGAATATTGTTTGGGAAAATCTTTGTGTTTAGACGCATTATCTTAATATTAAAAATTAAGTGTTCCCTGATTTCATTTATGTTATCCTCGGAGGTTATCTTAAAAAATGCTCCAATTTCAGTAGCTAAAAATGTTAAAAATGTTAAATCGAATGAATCAACATAAGACATTACAGAATCTCCAAATTTATCTTTTACCTTTATAGAAAGTTTAGAAAACTTTAATGGAGTCATTTTTAGTACTCTTGGAATATTATCAGACCCATCTCCCAAAACAATTTTTGATAAAATTTCAGAATCTGGTGAAACTTTAAATTCTGAAAAACCTTTATTTTTAAAATTTTCAACAACTGTTTTAAAAGTAGATGCACCAATATCTTCATCGCTTAATGAAAAAAAGCTATCATATTCATTTACATTTTCAGAGCATTTAGAAACAATACTCATCGGAATAAAGATCTTTTTAGTTTTACTGGTTTGTTTTGGAACCATTAAAGAAACAGTACCTGAAGTAGTTGATTCTACTAATTGTTTAAAATCATGATCTACTGAATATAGAAAAATATCTGATCCTAATTTTTCACATAACCACGTAATAATATCATCGCCCTCAGTATTTGGAACTCTATAGTAGTTTAAATTACAGTGTTCAATTAATGGAGAAATAAGAAATTCATCAAAATAATCAAAGAATAAATATTGATAATCATCAGATTTTCTATTTCCTTTATATTCAAAACTAGTAGGCGCACACTCAGTTTTAAACTCACCGTTTTCAAAAAAGTCTAATACAAACTCTTTTCTCCAACTTAATGAATCTCTAACAAAATGTACTCCAGTTAAATTAGAACTAATAGGAAAAAGTAAACTATTTAGATATGTAAAACAAAAATCTCGATAGAGTACTTTTACCTCATTAGTTAACATTGCTCCGTTTTCACTAAATAAGTCATCTACCCAATATTTTACATTAGATCTATTATACGGTTTTGTTTTATCTTTGTTTGAAATTAATGACTTTACGACATTTAATGCAACATTTACAAAGGCATTACCGTCAATTATAAGATCCATAGTAAAATATTTAGGAAGATTATTTTTTAAGTATTTGAAGGTTCAGTAGGAGTATCTTCAACTTGCTGCTCAGTACTTTTTTTGATAGTTCTAATTGCGTTTGCGAGAGTTTCACTCTCTAAAAGATTAAAACTACCTTTTGCTTGAGCAAAATTTGCAGCAGCCATTAGTATAAAAATTGACTGATTAATATTCATTTCTGAAATAAATTTCTCATATGCAGTATCGTCGGTATATCCAATAGTACCGAATAGTAAATTTTTTTCTTGAGTATTTTTAACTTCAGACTTTTCAGTTGCTTGAACTGTTTGTTCTTCTACGTTTTTATCCATTTTGAAATTATTTTTTGTTTTTATAAATCTTTAAATAGGTCATCGTATTCATCTCCAGTTGAATCAGAAGCAGTTTCAGTAACTTTAGCAGCTACCTCAGTTGACTCTTTTGAATTAGTAAAAGCAACTGTTGTATCTTCTGGAAAAACTGAAGAATTTGTTTTATTGCGATCTAATAATTCACGAAGTAAAGCATTCATTTTTTGATCTCTAGATTTAGCAATAGCCATTTCTAAAACCGTCTTATGCGGAATTGCTCCAACTAAAGCTTCTGCAACTTTTTGATAAGTCTCATCAGTCCATTCAACATGAAGATATTCATCTATTTTTGGAGTATTCTCAGTTAAGAAAGCACCAATTGCTTTAATAACTTTAGGGTCGTTTGCAGCAATAATATTTTTACCGTTTGTTTTTATCATCAATGGAGTAATATCATCCATGAATTTACACTTGTCCCAATCTCTAAAAATTTTTGTTTTCTTTGATACGACACATAAAAAATCTTTTCCATTTAACATATGAAATGGATTAATTTTCTTTTGTTCGATTAAACCATCTACTGTTTCTGGATTAAGTTGACCTTCAATTATCTTATCAATATGGCTTCGATATTTTAAAAATTTGACGTGATCTTCTAACTCAGGTCTCTGTGGATCTTTCTTAATATATATTGGTGCCATGTTTGTATACCATCTCTGAAAACACTGCTTCAACTCATCAAAAAGAGTAGGTTCTGTCTTCTTAAAGGAATTTACAATTATGTCTAGAGTCCATAGAAAAGAAGGCTCTCCAGTATTAGATGGACAATCAATAATAAGTTTTTCTTTAGTGAGTGGGTTCCAAATTTTTGCAGAATATTTAGTATACCGTGATAATTTCTTATCATGTATATATGGAATAAACCTAAATACACTTTTGTAGGAACCATTGTATTTGTCTGGACTAGGGTCATAAATGTTTTCATCTTCTTTATAAGATGTTGTTGCTTTTTTAGTAAAGGCCTCATCAGGTAGATCAAAAAAGTCGCTCATTTTGTTTACTTTTTAAAGTTATTTAATAGTTTTTACTTATGTTATATACAGTACTAAATTATATTTTAAATAAAAAATAGATAGTGCTAAAATTCTTCGGGATGCGAAGAATTTAATCTATTATACTGCTTTTTTAGCAAAAAGTTTTAGATTGAGTTGACTATTTTTTTTACACGATCTGTGTATTTCGCATCAGGGTAGGTTTCAAGAGAATGTATTATCCATTTTTTTAGAACAATGTTATACTCTTCTTGTGTTATAAATTTTTGTTTAATAAATGGATTTAAATATTGATGAAATATTATATCAATTGAAGTGTCTGTATTTTTAGATCGCATATACATTCCACGAACCATTGCTTCTACTTCCTCGTCTAATAAAAAATATTTAAATGAATCCTTTGACTTAAGCCTTTCATGATTAGTAGAAACATGAGTATTAAACGGAGACTCATCTGGGCCAACTTGATTTAGATGAGTTGTTTCATGAAACAATAAATCAACTAATCTATTACTTAATTCAAAATAATTTATTTCATCAACTGAAGATAGTAAAATATTTATTTTTATTTCAGGTACATAATAATCATTATTATTAACCTTTACATTGGCATCAATACAATAACCAAACTTTTCAAAATTATGAATTTCCCAATCCATATCTTTAAAGTGAGAATCTGTTTGTATATTATCTATTTTTGAATGCTTTATATATACACAAATATCACACAAAAACGGTTCAAAGATTTCTATTTTTTTAATGAGAAAATAGTCATCCTTTAAAGAAGAATCTTTTATAGAATTAATAATAGTTTTAGTTGTTTTTTTAAAAAAACTATTATTTTCTAATGACTCATTAATAAATTCTATGAATGATTTCATATTAATGTGATATTTTACAATTTGGTAATTTACTCTTTAACCAATTTATTTGCTCCCATGGAAAGTCACGAGAACGACTATATACATTTAAATTTTTAAGATTTTGCAATTGTCCAATCTCTGGAGGTAGCTTTTTTAATGCTTTATTATTACCCATATATAACCGCTCAAGATTTTTAAGTTGTCCAATCTCTGGAGGCAATTCCTCTAAGAAATTATTACGTATATACAAATATTTAAGGTTTTGAAGTCTTCCAATCTCTTTTGGTAGTTCTACTAAGCTATTATAACTTAAACTTAAATAGTTAAGATTTTTAAGTTGTCCAATTTCTTTTGGTAGCTCTATTAAGCTATTATAACTTAAATCTAATTGTTTAAGATTTTTAAGCTGTCCAATCTCTTTAGGAAGCTTAACTAGCCGGTTATGACTTAAAAATAATATTTCAAGTTTTTGCAATTGTCCAATCTCCTTAGGAAGCTCTTCTAATGTAATAAAATTATCTTCTAAATCTAATACTGTAAGAGTTTTAAATTGGGAATTCGACACTAGTGGCAATTCCCAATCACTAGTTGCTTTAATTGCTTTAAAAATATCAGAAGTTTCAATATTTCTCAACTTAAACATTATATCGTATTTATTGATTAATGCTAATTTAAGCTGATATAATAAGTCTTGGCCCTTAGCAACTTCAATTGCTAACTCAATATCTCCGCCTTCAACTAATTCAATTAATGAGTTAACTGAATCATCATTTGACTCATTAATAATAAATTGCTTAAATGATTTCATGTTATTATTGTAGTATTTGGCAGCGCATTATTTAAATCAGAAATTAGTTGTTTATCATTACAAATAGGATTACTATATATTTTTAGCATCTTAAGATTAGTTAAATTTTTAATTTCATCAGGTAACTCTTCTAATTTATTATTATTAATATTTAAAACTTCCAATGACTGTAGATTTCCTATTTTTGGAGATATTTTAGTCAACTTATTACCGGAAATCCACAATTCTTTTAAATTTATTAAATTTCCAATATTGTCTGGTAATTTTTCTATGTTGTTATATCCCATTGTAATATGCTCCAATGATGTCATATCAAAAATAGATTGCGAAATATTAATTATGTTATTACCACCAATATTTAAACGTTTTAATTTTTTAAGACCACTAAAAAATGAATTTATATTATCTCTTCCAAAGAACATATCATTTAAATTCATATCGTTCATTGATAAATTATTTAGATTTGGAAGTATTTCTAAATTTTTAGGTAGCCCATATGAAATACACCTCCTCCGAACTAGTCGTATTCCCTCAAGATTATTTAAATCTCTAGCACTATCAGGTAAACTAAAGTAACATCTAGTAATTACACTATATGTAAGACTAAATAATTTTCTAATCTTAGATTTAATTAAAGAAGAAGTATATATTTCATCAAAAATACTAAAGAGCTTACCATATCTTGTTTGAATAAAACTATTTAGGTCAAAATTTTGTCCATATGCAAGAGTATATGCTAATTCAATATTTGTTTCATCTCCAGTGGCTAATAAGTCTATTAATAAACTAGGATCAAATTCTGATTCATTAATATATTGTTTAAATGACTTCATAATAATTTATAAATATCTGTAAACCAAAAGTCTATTTGGCTTTCTACAATGTATTCCTTTAATAAAGAATACATAATTTCATCTTCTGAATGAACAGCGTTACTATTATATTTTTTAGTATACCAGGATTCTATTAATCTAGGAGATGTAAAAAAGCGGTATTTATTTCTACTAACACCATCTATAAAATGAACATGATAGATTCCATATTTGTCAATTTTAAATTTATCTAAAGTAAATTCTCTTGGATCTATCATCTATTCATATAATTATTTTTTTATTGGTATGAAAGTTATATTTATTTCTTGAGTAGTTGGAATACCATCCTCTGTAAAAATAATAGTTAGTTCAGGTTCGCGAGAGCCAAACATATCAGTTATCATAGCATTTTTTAGTTTTTCTATAAATTCAGCATCATCATCAGAAATATTAACTTTTTCACCCTTAACGATTTTAAGTAGATTATCTTGTCTTAATTTTAAAGTAGACGAATTTAACTTATTTTTATCAGTTATTTGAATATTAGAATCAATCCACTCTTCTAAATCTTCTTTATATGTTGAATACACTGGATATTCAACGCTTGAACTTCCGTCTGGATATTTTTTTCTGTTTAGTTCTAACTCATCATCTAAGAATAAAAATTTAATAGGCTTTTTACTTGGAGCTGGAGTTTCTTGTCCACCCATAGCAGGATCAGTTAAACCCATATCTAAACCTAAGTCTTGCTCAAATAAGAATTGCTTTACTGTTTTAATATGTTTTAAAAAAGCCATTATTTTTATGTTTTATTTTTGTTATCTATTTTTATTATTTATTTTAGTTAAAAATAAAAAAAGATCTATTTTAACAATAGATCTTTTAAAATAAATAAAAGCAATTAATTTATATATTAATTATATAAGTTCACAACTGCCGCCAGTACATGCTAATTCACCTGATAAATTAGTATTATCTTCTATTTCAACAACTGAAGATAAATCTATTTTTGTTAACGATTTCATCATCATATTATATCTATCTTCAGTGATATCTTCAAATGGCGCCTGAATATATGTACCACCATTATATGGTAATACAGATAATCCATTATAAAATTTCCTATTTTCCCACATCCACTCACCAACTGATATCCAATCATGTTCCTTTAATGAAATTGTTGCTGAAACATTGTGAGTGTTTGAACCTTTTCTGTGACCTGGCTTTACCCATTCGGTTGCTATTTTTTTTATTCTATTTAATAAAGTTAAAGCTGATTCAGTTCTTATAATAGAACCAATTGGCGCTTTTTGTGGTATTTGAATTATTGCAGTATCGTGTGGTCGAAAATATTCATCTTCTATTAAGTTAGGATGATGTTGCATTAAATATTGATATATTGATTCATTTTTGCCTACTCGCATTCGTCTAATATAAAATTTATTATGCCATGCATGAATACCAGAACTAGTACCTAATACTAAACTTGTTGTTCCAGCAGGTTTGACCGTAGTTGTTCGAGCCGCTTTATTAATATTAATAAGTTTTGCAACACGAATATTCTCTCTTTTTACTCGATCAGCTGCTTGTTTCATATCATACTTTAAAACTACACCAGACGCAATACCTGTCATACTAACTCCAATTAAAGCTTCCCGCTCTGTCGTTTCTTGCCACACTTCTCTTAAATAATGAAATTTAGTATAACCGGCTTGTAAAGTTCCGATAAAAGCAGCTACTTTAACTCTTTCATTTAAATCTTCTTGAGATTCTATATTAGAAACATTGACTTCACATAGATTACAGAATTGATATGGTCGTAATGCAATCTCAGCACAAGGATTAGTTCCCCAATCCTTATCGTTGTTTAGATAAATACCCGGTTCACCTGTACCAGACAATTTAACACGCTCCCATAAATCCAGAAAGAAGTTCTTCTCAATTTTATGTCTAAGCAAACATACTGAATTATTTGCTCTACCTCTTTGTGGATTCAATTCCCACCAACTCCCACTTTTACAAGCAAGCATCTCAAGATCATCAGCACTAAATAAACTAATAAGAGCAGCACGACGTATACCGCCTGCTAAAACAGCATCAGCAATGTGACATACAATATCATGAACTTCTAGTGTTGTTAAACGGTCACCGGTTTCCTTTGATTCTAAAATCCCAGTTAACTTTACTATACATTCTTTAAGTGGCTGTGGACCAGGTGCTTTACCGCCAGACGTAACAAGAGTTGCACCCTTTAATCGAATATCTGAAAAATCAAAATCAATCCGACTGCCTCCACCATTTAAATAAGATTTCATTAAGACTTTTATTGCATCTGCCCAACCTTCAATAGAATCACCAATTAAAAAGCGTCTTTTTCTTTTAGGATAGGGTTTATTTATATTTGGTAATTTTTCAATATGGTGTTTTTGTACAGAATACCCAACACCAGTTCCTCCAAGTAAAAGAAACATTATTTCACTAAAACAATCAATGTGATCAATTGGTAAATACGCACAATTATATATTCGATTTGGTGAAATTTCGATAGGCTTTCCAGCAAATTGCAAACTTCGCATTGAAGGTAATACTTTTTTCTCATATACTAATTTATATTTTTCTTCGATCTCATCCACTAGGTCTGGATAAGTTTTTTGATGCATTTGTTTATTTCTAGTAACAAGCTCTTTCCATGTTTCTCTTCTGTTTTTACTAGAAATAAATTTCGCATATTTCATATAAATAGTAATTTCTGATAATATTTGATTAGATATGTCCATTATTTTTTTCTATTTTTGGAATATATGATAGCTAGTCGTTTATAGTAAAACGGCTGATTTTTAAATTTATAAAGTAATGGTTAATTTTAATCTTTAGTGTATAAGTTTATATATTTAGCCAAAGACAAATAGAACGTAAAATACATAGTTTACTTAGTTTTTTTTATAAATTCAAAGCTAAGACGTTTATTAATGGGGTCCACTTTGAATACTTTAACATACGGATATCTATTTAAATTTTTATTTAAATCTTTTCTTCTTATCGAAACTTCAAAGCTATCTCCATCTATTTCAATTGAAATAGAATTTTTTCTTTTATTGATATTATATCTAAAACTTTGATTTTCTGTTCTATCTCGTAATGATTGCCATTGTAATCGCTCATCATTAATATTATGTTTATCTAATGTTAATACAATACGATATTGGTTTTTCTTTATTGAAACATCCTTTACATATACTGAAATTTCATCACCTGCTCGTAATTCCCGTTTAGCTTTATTATAATTTTTAAATTCAGATTTATGAATTAAGCCAGTATAGTAATCATCAAACTCTACAAAAATACCAAAATCGTATGGGTTTGTTGTAAGTTTTCCTGTGTACTCTGTACCAAAATTAAGTTCACTTATTAATATAGGCATAGAATGTTTTATATATTTTTTATATGATACTATAAATAAGTTATTTATTTTATCATAGTTATCCACCATTACATTTAATGTTTTTCCTAATAAAGCATCAAAGTCACGTATAACATTCGCTGCTGCGTGTGAACCTGGAATAAAACATTTTATTTTATTTTTATATAGTGCAATAAATCCTCCTTTTACTAATGATACTATTTCTACACTAAACCATTTATTATTTAAATTATTATTAAATAATTCATGAAGGTATGTTACAGATCTAGCTTTTTTCTCAGAACCATAATACTCTCCACTTTTACTAGATTTATATAAATTAATTGAAAATTTCCTTGATTCTTCATTTTCAACTAATTCAGAAACATCACCAGAATATTCTTTAAATGGTACTAATATTGTATTTTTAGAAACTACTTCTTCTGTATATATTTCTTTATTATCATATGATAATGTTTTTGCAATAACACTATAAATATTATCTTTTACTAAATCCTTTGAATATTCAGTAATACCATCATGTGATGTAATTAAATTATATAATTCTTGTGCATATTTTTCTTTGCAATAAATCTTAGTGCCATTTTTTTTATCATTATCTGAAAGAGACAAAGAGTTATTATATTTTCCAGTATTAGTAAAATCAAATGTAGAGTCCATATTTTTTTTATTAGAGGGTACATAGAGTTATTTAATAAATTTATACAAAAAATATTAAATAAAGTTTTATTTATTTTATAGATAATCTCTAAAAAGACCAACTTGATCTGCAGCTGTTGATATAAACTGATCAAGAAATATTAAAAAGAGAATATTTTTTGGGGAAATCCTTTCCCATGGAGGAATATCATCTTGGTTTAAAATAGGATGAAGTTGACGTAATGCAAAGGTTGGAAGTTTCATATCTTTTACTGAAACTGTTCCTGAAGAATCAATACTTGGAACCTTTATTTCTGGAAGAAGTGAAGAAGCGACTCCACCAGCTACTGCAAGAATCATAGGTAATGGAGAATTAATAATTGGTGCAAGCGCAGTTTCAAATAATTTAGTTTTAATTTCTATTTTACCTAAATCAGGTATTTTAAAATTTGCTGAGGCTGGAGCAGCTTGTTTTAATTTAGTAACTGCTGTAAATTTTAATTCATTTGGCGGACCAGCTGGTGGAATCTTCTGTTGTACAAATTCAACAATATTTAAATTAGCATCTCTAGTAGGTTGAACAATATCCAATATTGAATAAAACGGTTTTAAAATATCCTCTAATGTTGATAAAAATAAATCAACGAATGTTATTAACATAGATGATATATCTTCTGGATTAACATTAACAAAACTAGTATCTAAGCTTCTAAAATTAGGTAAAACATCTTTTTCTGAAGTTAAAAATATATTGCTTGAAGGTTTATATGTATCTGAATCAGGTAAAGGTTTCTTTTTTCCAGAATAAGTTCCATCAGATAATATTGAATTATTTGAAGTATCTTGATGACAGTCGACAATATTAATTTTTGGATCTATTTTTGGAGTATTTTCTGGGTCGGTTGGTATCTCCTCTGTAGAAGCCGAAGGTATATCAATAGGATCAGGCAAACTTGAAATACAGAAAGTTTTAAATAAGGCTGAGGCTGGGCCCTTTAAAATATTTAAATCGATTGGTATACTGGCAAACATAGCAGGTTGAGCTGCTAATATTGGAGCCTTTGGTTCAAATAATGGAATTAAGATACTTGCAAAAACAGAAGTAAACGAAGCAACATCAAATTCTGGAATAGGAAATTCAATATCTGGAATATATTGTTTTATCATATTTATATACGTTGTTCCTATTTCAGATATTGAAATTTTATTTGATGGAATTTCATCAGGTACTGCTGCGTCGCCACTATCTGGAATAACACTTTCCGATTTTCCAAAAAATGAAGATAAGTCATCATCACTAAAGCCGTCAATAATTCCATCAAGTATAGATTTAACAATAGCTAATGGAATTTCAATAGGTAGTGGCAAAAACTGTGGTAAAGAAAAGGGAGACTTTGCACAACATGGACTAAATGGATTGAAATCTATTCCTAATAATGCAAAACTTAAAAGCATTTCAGGAGAAGCTAGTTTATTTCTATCAAAATTATTTTTACTTTCATTTAATTCATTTAATGACGTTTGTAAATTTTTTACTTTTAAATCTAGTTTAGTTTTTTTAACTTTATCTGGTTCAGAGTCACTTTGGTTTTTAAAATCTAGAATATTCTCTTCAGCTTTACCCATTTCGCCAGAATCATTTTTTCCTTTTATTTTATCTGTTAATGTTGTAGTTATACTTTTTAATGCTTCTTTTACTTTATCTTGATCTTTAGATAAATCAAGAATTCCACCAGTATCTCCAAAAGTAGAAGCAAGTTGAGTTTTTATTTTATTTTCACTTTTAGCAAACTCTATTAAAAAAACTTTTTTAGCTGATTTAAAATCATCTGGAAAAAATTTACTTTTACTTAATTCTATGAAACTAATAATAGTATCTAAAAATTCAAAAATTGCATTTTGTTTTGGGTCAATTGCTTGAGCATTTTTTGGTATTTTTACTTTTGGAAATGTTAATTTATTAAAGTGTGTATGTGCATCAGAACAAACAGCATCTATTTTTTCACTTAATGGAATATTATCATTTTTAGAAGATTCACGTATTTCTTTAGCTTTTTTAGTATCACAATTAGATATTGCTTCTTTTAAATTAATTAAATCATTATCTTGCTTATTATAAATTTTTTCTTTTATTTTATTTGAATTATCTAATCTAGGAGTTCCTAATGAATTGAGTTGGCTTATTAATGATATTTTTAATTCATTAATTATATCAGTAGGAGATTCTTTTCTATCTGTTATTTGTTGTAACTTTTCAAACTCTCCTAGACCTTCAGTAGATTTATTTAAATCTTTAATTGCTTTATCTGTTCTTAGTTCTTGCGTTTTATTATTATTATCTTTTGCATTTTCATTTCGCATAGATAAAATATTCTTATTGTTTTGTAAATCTATTTTTTCAGAATCTGTTAAATTATAGTTTTTACCAAACTGCTCTTCATTACTTTGTCTATTAAGAGACTCAGCCATTGCTAATTCAGATACAGTAGATTGAATATCTTCTTTTATTGTTTCATCTTGACTATCATATCCAAATTTTTCAGAAGAACCCTTTACTGTAAGAATATGTTGTTTGAATCCAGAATTAGATACAAAGAATACGATTGGGGATATAAAAATTCCATTTATAGTTAGAAATATTACAATACTTCCAAGAGGACTGGATAGAGCAACTAGGGGTATCCAGATAATAGGCAGTGGTATTTTTACTAGACCAGACGGAGCAGTTACAGTTAATCCGACTGGCCAGTAACGAAGCTGATTAGGAAGATTTGGCATAGGTATTAAACCCATTAAATTTAAAACAAGAGAAAACTGTATCCAATAACAAAGCTGATTTGGGTTTGGTAATGTAGGATCTACTCCATTTGAGGTTTGTGTAAAAAGTGGATCTATTCCTAATTTTTCAAAAACGTCTGGACACTCATCAATAGGTTCATCGATTTTATCAAAACATTCAGAGCTAGACTCTCTTAATAATTTTTTTATTTTATCTGGTGTTGGTTTTAATTCATCTACTAATATTTCAATTCTTTCTATTTCTTTATCTAAATCAGAATATGAAGAAGCAAATAGATTATTTTCTGAATCTATTTTATCAATAAACGTTTTTAATGTATTTGAATTTTTTGATAGGTGTGTACTTACTCCACTAAATGATAATAAAAATTGGATTTCAGCCCTAGCTAATTTTTCCATATAATATTTTATACTATCTTGTACTGGAATAACTTCTTTATTTTTAACAGATTCTGTCCTAACTTCTAAACTTTTTTCAAATGTTTTATAAAATTCCTGTAATGTGTCTAGGTCCTTAACGAAAAACTCTTTTGCTCCTTCTTTCTTTTTTTCTCCTTCTGTTCCTTTTACTCTTGCATCTACTAACTGCTCATCATTCGTTAATCCACGCTCATCTAATGTAAAAAAATTATTTATTGGATCTTCAAATAAATTATAATACTTGGTATATAAAATACCACCAGGAAGTATAACACTATTATTATATTGAGATAAATTAAATAATCTATTTTCCTTAAAAAAAGATTTTTTCTCAATTAAAACATTTTCCTTTATTTTAAAATTAACCTTTTTTATTGTACGATCACCAGTTAATTCATTTTTTTCTTCTTCTTCTATTAAAAGATAATTTAAATTAGGAAAAGCTAATGAAAAACTTAGATAGTTTGTATTTAACGCTTGTTGTACTGTTTTTGGTTTAAACGAAGAATTTATTGAAATTAAATTAGAATATTGAGATATTATAGTTTTAACTTTAAAAAATTCAGTTGGACTTAAATAAGTATTTAAAAGATCTGAAAATAATGCTTCTGATGTGAGAGGATCAACAACTCCAGCTAAAATAGTAGCAATAACAATATTTGATTTTTTAAAAATTGGAATAGATTTTTCTCTGTTTTTTATTAAATTTAAATTAGCTGTTTTATTTTTTTGTTCAGTGTTTATTTTGTGATTTATTTCTAAAATCTGTTTATTTATTTTTTCAGTTAGTGGAACATTAAAAGCGGCACCGATGAGTTCAATATTTAATTTTGAAATATCACTATTATATTTAATTATAAGAGAATCAATTCTTTCATTTTCTTTTAATAGTGGTGAAAACAAATTAAGTATTCGAGCAGACTCTTTTGCTCGTTCTTCATAATAAAACTTTATTGGAATAATATTATCTCGATATTCTATAAGCTTGGTTAATATTATCCTATGATCAGAGTATTCTTTTATTTGCTTTTTAATTAATTCATTTACTTCTTTTACTGAATCTAGACATTTATCTGGACTTTTATCTTTTTGTTCTTGTATTTTATTATTAATATCAGTTAAGTCAAGTTCAATTTTAGGCGGTAATTGTGGAAGTGGATCATCACAATCTAGGTCTGAAACGTTAGGAAAAACAGTAGGTATACTACTGCTTGGTTCACATAATGAGTTTTTTAATAATTCATCAAGCTCCTCTTTTGTAAATCGCTCTAATACTTCCTTTGGAGAAATACCTAAAACGTTTGCAACTTCATTTACTAAAATATCAAAAATAGATGGCATTTAAAATACTGTATTATTTTAATTATTTATAAAAAAAAGAGATAAGAGCAAGCCCCTATCTCTACTAAACAATATATTTAACTATATATTATTAGTGTTCCACCGTAATATTGTTTGGATCTTTTGTTACTGTTTCCATTAAAGTACATTCAGTTGTTAACATCATTCCTGTAATAGAAACAGCATTTTCAAGAGCAGAACGAGTTACTTTGACTGGATCAATAATTCCTGATTTTATTAAATCAACATATTCATCTTTTCTAGAATCATAGCCATATGATAAATTATCTTGACTAAGTATTTTATTTTTTACAACATCAGCACTAACGCCTGCATTTATTAATATTGTATTAAACGGTGAACAGCATGCCTTAATTAATAATTTTGCTCCTAATATTTCATCTTGAGTATGCTTTCCAAAGTTATCTGAATCATTAATATAAATTCTAACAATCTCTGATGCATTTAATAATGCAACTCCTCCGCCTGGTAAAATACCTTCTTCAATAGCAGCTTTAGTAGCACTTAAAGCATCATCTAGTCTATCTTTCTTTTCCTTTAATTCAATATCGCTATATGCTCCAATTTTTAAAATAGCAACGCCGCCTTCCAATTTTGATAATCTTTCTTTTAATATTAGCTTCTCAGATTCAGATTCTTTAAACTCGATTTGAGATTTAATTTCTGTTATTCTATTTTTTATACTTTCAGACTCACCACTTCCATTTACTAAGGTTGTACTATCAGCAGTTACTGTTACTTTTTCACAAGATCCTAATATATCACTAATAGACTCTTGATTTAAATTATCTATATCATGTCCTTGACCTTCAGATAATAGAAATGCTCCAAGTATTATTGAAATATCTTCCAGTGTATCTCGTCTAATTTCTCCATATCCTGGAGAATGAACCGCAGCTACATCTAATACACCATTAACTTTATTAAGTATTAAAGCCTGTAAAGCATCTCCTTCAATATTGTTTGCAATAATTAATAATGGCTTTTTCTTTGAACTTGTATACTCTAATATTTTAACTAATCCCTTTAGGTTTTTTATTTTTCCGTCGTATACTAAAACATATGGAGTAGCTAAATTTGCTTCAAATTTTTTCATTTCATTTATGAAATATGGAGACATATATCCTGAATTAAATTGCATACCTTCAACTAGCTCCATATGCGTTTTATGTGTTTTACTATCCTCGACTGTTATTACTCCATCAAAACCAACGTTATCCATAGCTTCGGCAATAATATCACCAATTGAATTATCTCCATTTGCAGAAATTGTTGCAACATTACGTATTTGTTCAATATCTTCGATTTTTAGTGAAAAATTAACAAGCTGCTCTTTAATTAATTCAGACGCAACATCTAATCCTTTTTTGATTTGCATAGGATCACAGCCAGATTCAATTAAACGAATTCCATCATTTAAAATAGATTGAGCTAATACTGTAGCTGTTGTTGTTCCATCGCCAGCAGCAAACGCTACATTAGATGCAACTTGCTTTACCATTTGTGCTCCTAAATTTTCAAATGGGTTTTCTAAGAATATTTCACGAGCAACTGAAACACCATCTTTTGTAATAGCATATTGATTTTGTCTTCCTAAAATAACATTTCTACCCTTAGGTCCAAGTGTTACTTTAACAGAATCTGCAAGTTTGTTTACTCCATTTTTTAATAAATTTCTAGAATCTGTTCCAAAAATTATTTTTCTAGGATTCGTCATTTTGTTATTTTATTTTTTTCTAAAAAATTTCTTAATTTGTCTTTAAGATTTATTGTTTTATGTAATTCAGGTTTATTATTTGGGCCAATCCACCCTATAAAAGCACCATCAGTTTTAAAACCAGCTTCTTCTTCTAAGATTAATTGGTATAAACTTAATTGTATTGAATATGCATTTAAAGAATTTTCATTTAAATCATCAAATGGATATTTTAATTTTTGATAAGCTTTATCTGCATCTGTTGAAAAACTTTTGTTTGTTTTCCAATCTCCAATATAATACTTACCGTTTGTTTTAAATTTAAAAATTTCATCCATTGTTCCAGCAAGTCCCCATTTTCTAGAAAAAACTCTAAACTCTTGTGCAACTGGTTTAAATTTATGTAATTTAGTTTCGTGTAAGCTAATAAAACTATTTATTCTTTCTAATATAATAGGATCAGTTGGAAGTGGTGGATTTAAACCATCATAAAAATCTTCAATCCATTTATGAACATTTGTTCCTAACGTCATTGCAGTTTCAGATGTTTGTTTCCATTGCTCTAATATAGCTTCTTGTGTTATTCCTAATTCCTTTGCCTTACGATTAGACCAATATTCGCTATTGAATTCCTTTTTAAATAAACTAACAAAACCTGTCACAGAAGTAAATGTCTGAACAGGTTTATTGTTTTCATAATATGTATATGTGTGAGCATCCTCATCAAATATAAAATTAGGATCTCTAAAAAAATTTAGTTTTTCTTCCAACGTTATGTATTTATTAATCTTGTACTAGTGGTAAGTCATTTAGTTTTAAAAAAACTTGAGCTGTTGCTAAAACATCTTTTTCACAATATTTAGTAATTCGACCAAGTCCGCCTTCTTCATTCCAAAAAACGTCTGAAACTTCGCTTCCACAAATATCTCCTTTAGGTGTTTCTATTTCTAAAACTGTTGAAAGTAAATCTAATGAGGTAAAACCTTCTTGCCATGCTCCAAATGACCAAGATTCACAAGTATCGATAAAGGGCATTTGCCAAGGTTTTAAACCACTTACTTGTAATTCCCTAGGTAATTTAAAATTATTTATTATTAGCCTTTTACAGATTACTGGAATATCAAACCTTTTAATATTATGCCCACAAAATTTAAAACTAATAAATCTATCAAATACTTCGTGTATACCTTCTAGAATTTCACGCTCATCATGAGAACTATAGCTTTTAATTGTTATTATAGGTTTATTTGATTCATCAAATTCAAAACGACCAAAACTGGCACAAACAATTCTAGAAAATTCTGCACTAAGCGCTGCTTTTTCATCATACAACGCAGAATCTGAAAAATCTTTATTTTCTTCAAACCTAGATCTTAGATAAACACATCGCTTTGACCAAAGCTGTGCAAGTTTAGGATTAGCTTTTTCTAGTTCTGAGAAATTTTTGAAATTAGAAGCAGTTTCAATATCGAAAACAACAACTTTTTTGGCTTTATCAATGTTCATAATACTAGGTTTATATCAATATATTAAAATTTTTTTTAATTTGTTTTCTTGTTAATATTTCAGTTTCACCAATATGTAATTCATATGCATCTTCGTGAACAACAATATATTTATCATCAAAGCCAGTTTTAATAATATGGATTAATTCTGGATTATCTTTAAACTGGTATGTTTTAACTTCATGGGAAACACTTCTTTTCCAAGGCGACTTTCTAAATTTGGGCATGCTTAGATGTTATTTTTAATAATAATACAAAAAATAGCATAAAACCTAAAACTTTTTCTAATAAAATTTTCTTGCCCGCGTACTTAAGTAAGATATTAAAGTAAGAATAAAGTAATTAAAGTAAGAATAAAGTAATAAAGAGTATCCCACCCACCTCCCTTAGTTGTACTATAGTCAAGGGAAAAGGTTTTAATTTTAGATAAATAAATATAGGGTAGAACTATTTTAATTTTTAATTATATTGAAATATTAAAACTTAAAATTATATTTTAGTAAAATAAAAATAAAAAATGACCATAGTTAGTATTGATTTTTCAATACTTTTTCCTGGAATCTGTATTTGTAAAGACTTTAAAGAATTTAAATGGATAGCTTTAGTAAATACAAGAGTCAGAAAAAAAGATAAGAAGAACATTAATGTAATTTTATCTAAATATCCTAATTTAAAAATAATTGAAACTGTATCTAGAAGAAAAAAAGAGGCAGAGTATCATTTAACAGAAAGAACAAAGCTAATTAATTATTTAGAATTAATTAATACTTTAATTTTAGAGTTAAAAAATGAAGTTGGCTTAGATAAAAATATAATATGTTGTTTAGAAGGAATTTCATTTGGCTCTAAAGGAAACTCACTAGTTGATATTTCACAAGCTACTGGAATGTTAAAACAAAAAGTCATCGAAGAAATCTTAGATGGAGATGTAACTAGATTTTTTGTTTTTAGTCCAAGTGCATTAAAAAATGCACTTGGTTGCAAAGGAAATGCTAATAAATTAGATATTTACAATAAATTTATCAAAGACCCTATATTAAAATCAGTAAAAAAATCTGACCTATATAAATTATTAATAACTGAAAAGTGGATAGTAGAAAAAAATAGAGTTTTATCTCCAGTTGTTGATATGATTGATTCATATTTAGGAATATTAAAAATATACGAGCTTTCAAAATAACCCAAATACCATGGCAAGAAAAAAAAGAGGCGACAAGGGTTACATCAATAACAAAGAATTTACCCAAGGTGTTATTGATTGTAAACAAACAGGAGAATTATCAAAATTTGTTATATCATGTTTTTGTATGTTAGCAAATAGAGCAGTTGATCGACTTTACTTTAAAGATCCTAGAGATAAAGAAGACTGTATACAATCAGCGATCTTAGACTGTTTAAAATATTGGAAAAGTTTTGATCCAGCTAAGACAAAGGTCCCAAATGCATTTGCATACTTTACTCAAATATGTAAAAATGGATATGCAAAAGAGTGGAAAAAAATTCATAAAAAAACAGGCTTAGGTAAAGAAGACCGTCTTGAATTTATTTCATTGGGAATGAGTGGAGATAGTACTATATACAGTATTTAAATAAATAAAATAAATTTGATTTAAATAAAATGAATATTGATTCTTTATATTTTTTCGACAAATTTGGAAATAATCTAAATTTAGAGCTAGAGTCTAATATTTGGAAAGGTACTATATACTTTGAAGGAATATCTGCTTTTTTATATGATAATGAAAATATTTTCATTTTAGAAAAAGATGGGACTGACTATAAATTTCCAATACTAAGCCCTACTGAAAGTTTAGATTTTATTTGGAGTACATTAGAAAATTCAAATGAATTTTTCATATATGACGTTCAGCGAGATCTTAGTTTAAATGAGAATTTTATAAATAAAGTTGAAACTCAAAATATACATTATTCTAGTGTTTATCCAAGCGGCACAACGCCGTTAGATATACGAGCACCTCTTCAAATTAATATTGCCTTTAATCCAGCTGAGGAAGTAAAATATACTCGAACTCTTGAAATATTTTATAATAAAAGTGATTTAACTAAAGTAAAAATCGCTGAGCTTATATTTTACGGTGAAGGAATAGAAGAAGATGAAAGATTTAGAATATGGGCAACTAACTTTGGAATTAAATTTTTAAAGGAAGATGCAAATATTTTAAAGGATTATGATATAAAGGAAGCAATACCTGATTGGAAACAACTTAATCAAGCTAGAAAAGAACTTTTAGTAAGTAAAGAACACATATATCCATATATTGGAACATATAAAGGACTATCTAACTTTATTAATATGTTAGGTTACAAAAATGTTTTACAAGTAAAAGAATATTGGAAAAACATTAATCCTAAATCTTCATACTTTAAAAAGCTATTATTAGTTGATATTTCTGATTATTTAGATGATGGTATTATTGATACATTTGATTTAGTTGATAGAGATAAAAATTTAAAATCAGGTAAACAATTTAAAAAAACAGAGTTTCTAGCTTTGGTTTATCAATTTACAAAAGCTACTGATAACTTTGATGATGATGGTATTCCATTAATCGAAGAAACTACTGAATTTACTGTAAATGAAATTTTTTATAAATTAAACCTATTAAACGATAAATTAAAGTCTGAATTTTTACCAATAAATGTAAAAATAAAAGATATAATAGGAGAATTTATCTATTTTCAAAAAATAACAATAAGTTATTGGAGAGATGATACACATATTTTTGATTATTCAATAAATTCTCCTATTAGTGTATCACAATATCCACAAGTTAAAACAACAGATCTAACAATTAGGGCATTAGATCCACTATATAAAAGAAAAAGTGAATCGGGCATAGATTTTGGAGTTGAAAGGATTAATGATACAAGTCCAAACCCATATGAATTTGGTCAAAAATATACTAGAGCCCAAATAATAGAATTATCTAAAAATATTATTGAGTTTTATGATCAAATTCGAGATCAAAGGTTTCCAGATTTAGGTAAAAAGCTTTCTTGGGAGTTCGGAGATGGACCAGAAAAAAGAATAGGAGCACCAATAATATTAAGCATAGATATTAATAAGTTAACTATTTTTGATTTAAAGGGAGTAAAATTAGAAGACTTAGATGAGCTTTATCCTGGATTAGCGCAATATTGGACTTTAGAAAATATAGATTTTAGAAATTTATATGAAATAACTTGGAAGATAACCAAGCCTTCTCCAAACCAATACTCATTTACACATAGTGGATTAGTTAAAGATTTATTTGAACTTCCTCATTTTTTACCACACACTGGAGATTATAGAATAACCGCAGAAGTTAAAGATTTTACTGGTAATGTTAGTGCTTTTAGTATATTCATTACAGTACAAGATGATATAAAACCAGATATAATTGGTTTTACTAGGCTTGAAGATAAGTTCGATTATCATATTAAAAACCTAGATAACGTTCAATTACAAGATTTTGGAGCATCCCCATTATATTATCCAAAAGTAAATGTTTTAAATAATGAAAAGGCTGCGTTTAAAATAAATATCTATAAAAATTTACTAGAATGGATTTCGTTTTTTAAAAATAGATATGGAACTGGTCAAAATATTAATGATGCTGAATTATATGATGAATCATTAAATAAATATATTCCATATACTGATCCTACACAAAGCCATCCTAAAAAATTATATTGGGGCTTAGGAGAAGAAGGTATTCCAATACAAATAAAAGACTTTAGAGATATTGAAATTGGAGATTTATATTGGTTACGTATAACTAACTTAATTCATTTAGATGATTTTAATGCAGGTTTTTATATTCAAAACCCAAAACCAAATGGAAAATTAAAAATTTCTCTTTTTTCAGAATATACTCTTCCTAATTTTTCATCTTTAGAAGAATTGGTTACTATATTAAATAATAGTGATCATCCAGCAATTAGTTTATTTAATTATGAAATAATAAGTGGTAAAAAATCAGATAAACAATATATAATACATGCACAAGCAAATTTCTTAAGTAAGATAATGTATCATATTTTATTCAATAGTGGAGGATTGAGTCCTAGTCCAAGTCCTAGTGGAAGTCCTAGCCCTAGTGGAAGTCCAAATTCTGGATCATTTGATTCTGATAAATATACATTCTTTTTGCCTAAAAATGTTTTTTCAAAAGGAGTTATTGATTTCTCAACGTTTATTTCTCCAGTATTTGATATTGAAACTTTATTTTTACATGCAAAAACAAGTGATATTATTTCAGGAGCAGTTCAAGATCCTAGTTTCTGGCAAGATAAAAAATATTGGAAATTTACAAATGATGAGCAAATAGGATATTTACCAACAACTATTGACCAAAATGCATTTAATATATCTGATATTAAAATATTTGAAGAAACGTTTATTGTTCCAGAAAATGCGATAGTTTTCTTTGTAATAAATAATTTGGATGGAAAAAATGAATTCATTTGGAAATTATCTAATTCAGTAACGAATGAAGAAATAATTTTAGTAAAATCAGTTCCGTTTTTTGTTTGGAAATTTAAAGACCTAGGACAATATTCATTAAGCGTACAAGTTTTTGATAATAAAAATAACACATATTTTTCTGAGATGCAAAATTTCATTAGAGTTTTAAATAAAAGCGATTATGTTGGTGAAATTGAACAGGCATTAAATCTTAGAAAAATTGATCTATTAAAGAATAGAGTTTAATTTTAATAAATAACATAAAATAATTTAACCAATATGGCGTTTTCACCAATTTCCTTACCTATACAGGAAATATTACTATCGAATTTCGTAACAGATATTGCAACAATAAGTAATGCAAATGATCTATTATTGCAAGATAAATTGGAAGATTTAATAAATCTATTTGAAATTGATATTAATACTTTTTCAATAGGTACAGATAATCCAATAAATTATGTACGAGCACAATCGTTTATAATACAAGATACAGGATTTACTTTTCAAACAGGAACACCAGCACAAATAATTGCACGTCTAGAAAAGAATGTAAATAGTGAATCTGTTTTAAATGTTGATAAATTAGATGTTGATTTAACTATTACCTCTGAATCAATTGTTACTAATTCATTAGAAGTAAATACTTCATTAACCATTGGAGCACCTGCTGTTGCTAATTCAACCTTTCAATATAACTCAACATTTATTGAGTCTAAGGAGTCAGTTATTGCAGATTTAGTTAAAAGTGGTTCTGGAACAGAAGCTGAGGCGCGATTAACATTAACAAATGCATCTAGAAAAAATATTTTTGTTAAGTTAAAAGCAACAACTTCACCAACATTAGACTTTGTATATGATAGTGTTAGTGCATTTGATCCAGCAATTACATCAATTGATCTATATATTGATTTTGATGTAAATAATCCACCTGTTCAAAATACTCAATTTACTATTTATTTAGTGGATATAGTTGATGAATTTACATCTAGTTCTATTTTAGGAGCCGCAAACACTGGTACGTTGCCAACTAAAATAAAAGCAGGTACAAATTTAAATACTGCAACTTCTATTAAAATGCATAATGATTCTGGAATAGATGTTGGTGTAAATCCAGCAAGTATTAACTTTGCTGGAAGTAATGTTTTAAAAAGTAATGTACATACACAATATGGACATAATGTTTCATTACTTTACATATTAGATGAAACAACGGCAGATAGATTAGTTGTTAATGGTATGGTTGGAATGGAATTTTTCTAAAAATTAATTAAAATATAAATGGCTGTTACACCATTAATTAAACCGGTACAGGATAAAAAAGGAATTTTTTATAATTTTCAAAGTGCACTTGAAGATATTAATCTTACTTTAACAAATAGTGAAAACGCAGTAAGATTTTCAAAATTTGCATTATTGAGGATACCAGAAATCGGTACACCAGACTATCTTCCAACTGATAATAAAATTCAATTTTTAGCACAGGGAGAAACCCCAATGATTGATGGCTTAAATCCAGATAATAATGTTAATTTGGCACAAAGTTTTCAAAATTATGCACTTAACTTAGAAGCATTATTATTGGCCAGGCCACAGTATAAAAGAGAAGAAAAATTAACTGTCTCTGAACGTGTTTTTTGGAAATGGTTAAAGGAACTTGGCGCTATTAGATTTCAAGATGCTAATTCTCTTGAAAAAAATACAAGTGTTTTAGGAACAGAGAAGCGTTTTGTTGAATTACCTGAAACAACATCTACTTATAATAAAGTTATAAAATATCTTGGAGATATTGATGTTGTAAACACAATTAAATCAAAGGATAACGCATATACTGAGGTTTATATACATGTACCTACAAATGTTGGAACAACGCCACATGTATTATTAAAATCAATAAAGGATGATAATTATTTTCCTAGTATGACTATTGCAAATAATGCATCTGATCCTTTAAATATAGAATACTTATCAGGAAGAAAGTATAATGAAACTCATCCATTTGGATTATCTATTAAAGCTTTTTATGATTTAGATGATTTAAGCGTATATACTGAAATTAAAGATGGTATAACTGGTACATATGCTCCAGGTAATTGGTTTACTAAAACAATACGAAATAGCTACTATACAGATAATTATAATAATGGTGGTGAATATGATGTGGCAATAGATCAAGTATTAACAAAACAATTTAATTTCACTAATATTGAATATTTAAGATCAACCTTAGATGGAATTTCAATTGATTTTGATTTAGGTAATTATAAACTAGCAAGTGAAAACCCAGAAATAAAGGTTTTTTCTCAATTTAATGATTATGTTGCAAATCAAGATTTTGAATTTAATGCAGTATTAGTTTATTATGATACATATGATCCTAATAACTTAGATGCAAATGGTGAATCTATTGATTCTAAAACAAATTTATATGGAGTTTTATTTTTAGATAAAATACAACAAAGTGGATTAGAGTTTCAAATTCCACCAATTGCTAAATACAAACCAGATCCTTTAAATAAAACAAATGGAAATGCATTTTCATTTAAATTAAATTTAAAGTTAGATACTTCAATTGAAAATGTCTTAGTTGAAAAATCAATTAATGATTATTCAACATTCTCACTAGAATTATTTACTGATGTCTTAACTGAATTTAAACAACTTCAAACCAGGTATGCAGATAAATTATTAGAGTTAGAACAACTTAGACAGGATGTTGAAAATATCAAAGACCTTTTATTAAATAGTGAAGATCAACAAGAATTAGATATACGTGTAACTAACTTAGAAACATCTGTAACTGAAAATTCTGCTATTTTTAATAATACCGATGAGATTGTAAAGTTAATAACGAATGTTAATGAAAAAGTAGATTCTGTTATTTCTGGAGATTCAAACGTTATTGTTTCATATGATACAGATGCGATTCGACCAGGTTCAGGAATTTCAATAGATAGAAAAACTCCAAATAGAATACGGGTCATAAACACAATTGAACACTATAATATATCACAAAATTCAATAACTAATATCTTTACAAATAATGTAATTCAATTAAAAGAATTTTCAAATTATATCGTTCATCAAAATGGAGGAGAACAAACAGTTTTAATTAGAGATTTAGAAGTATTTATAGATGATTCAGAAGTAAAATGGAAAAAGGGACAAGTTTTAAGACTTGTTTTTGATGATGAATTAGTTATGGATATTTATGATCTAAAAATATATACAGATTCTGAAAATATAAAAAATAGTGGAGTCTATGGAATCGTTGTTGGTTTATTAAATGATTTAGATTTTGATCCTATTAATAAACCCATTTTCGAAATTATATGTATAGATGAAAATTCTTTAACTTTTAGAATTGATAAAATAAGATAAAAAATAAATGGAAGTTAAACACACATTATCGGATGTATTAGCAAGATTAGTTGTTGATATTGATAACATGAATTCATTTTTATTTAGCCTAGAAAATATTCTAGACTCTAAGTCTGAAAATGTAAGTGTTAGTCAAACTCGAGAAGATGGAACTCAATATTCAATTAGTGTTCCATCATTTGGCTATTTAAAAGGAAAAATTGAAGATGTTAATAGTCGATTTGATACTTTACTTTCAACAAATTCTGATGTTATTGGAATAAAATCTTCTAATGGAGAAGTTAGAAAGTTTGAATTAAAAAGAACTTCTCAATTAATCGAAGAGCTTGAAAATATTCAAAACACAGAAATAACCATTCCTACTGAATTTAGAGTAAAAAATAACTGGTTTTTTGAATCATTTTTAAATCCACTATTATACGTAAATTTAGATATTGCTGGAGTATTAACCGATGATATTGATAGATTTTCAGTTAAGCGCATTATAATAAATTCAGTTAATAATGATGATTCGGCTGAGTTTTTTGATACTAATTATAAAAACCAAAACACAATATCATTAGATGCATTAATTCTTGATTTAAATGATAATGCAATTGATTATTTTGAAGATGATAATTTAGTTGATTTAGATGTTGCTGTTAATCGATATAAAGGTAGCTTTGATGTTTTGCGTATACTTGAAGAAGAAGGTAATCAAACATTAACAAGTGGAGATACAGTTTCAGTTATTCGTAGAAGATATAAATTAAGTACATTAAACTATACTGATGTTTTAGATGGTGTACAAAACACTAGAATATTAGCTGAAGGCGATCTATTAATAACCTTAAATGATTCTGAATATTTAGTTATTAGTGTAAATAAAACAGATACAGAGGTTGTTTTAGAAAGAATTTTCGGAATTGATCCAATTACAATTGGCGCAGGTATATTAAAAGTAAAGCCTAGTCCATATAGAGTCCCAGCACTTCAAGTAAATGTTGGATTTAATGAACGTCAAATTATTTTTATTAGACCAATCAGTAAAGCTAAAAATTTAACAGTTGATGATTATTCAAACGGTGTAGCTGTTTTTACAAATGATTTAACAATTCCATTACAAGATGAAACTACCTCTACTCTTGAAAATTATTATACTAATTTTGTATCTGATTTTGGTCTTATTCTTTTAAATCTAGCAAAAGAACGAAAGCTTCCAGCAATTATTGGAGAAACTCCAGTAGCCCCAACAATAGATGTTGCTAACTTTTCTGTTTTTCAAATAGATAGTCATATACAAGATGATATAAATGTTTCAAATTTAAACAATACAGTTAAAGAAAAAGCTTCTCTTGAAAAAGAAATAACTGAATTAAATAAGAAGATAGATGAAATAAAAGCAAATATTACAGATACTGCTAAAACGAAACAAGAAACAAAACGTCTTGAAAAACAATTAAAAGAAGTACAAACAAATAGAAATGAAAAAACTGTTAATTTGTCAACGGTTGTCACAAATTTAACTGTTCAATTATCAACAACTCCACAATTTGTTTCATCTAAAAAGTATGCAGTTAGAGGTTTTTGGCAAATACCAGAAGCTTTATCAACATCATATGGTATTCAAAATATTGCACAATTTAAATATAGATATAGATATTTAAGTCAAACAGGTACTCAATCCTCTGCTCAACAACAACAGTTTATAGACACAGATGGTACATTTAAATCTGCTACTTTTTCTCCATGGGAAGAAAAATTAACAAAACCGAGAACAAAGGAAATTAATGAAAATGGTTTATATACATGGTCAGAAGAAAAAATATCTGATTCGGATGAAATAAACACAAATCAATTATCAATTCCAATTAGAAAGGGAGAAATAGTAGAAATACAAATAAAAGCTATTTCAGAAGCTGGCTGGCCTGATAATGCCGTTGAGTCTGCTTGGTCAGATTCAATACAAATTCCTTTTCCTGAAAGTATATCTTCTCAAGAAGAAGGAGTCGTTGTCTCACAAAAAGCTTTTGCAGATAAAACAAGATTAGACTTTGAAGCAAGTTTAATTGCAAGAGGAGTTGATACGCATTTAGCTAATCAATTCACAACAGGAGAAAGATTTTTTGCACATAAGTCTCAAGATATTTCAAGTGGATTTTTTACATCTGAAGGAAATATAATTGATTTATTCGAACAATTAAATTCAATTAAATCAACAATTGAAAGTATACAACAAGCAATTTCAGAAGATGCTGGAACTCTTAAAGTAACGATTACTGATCCTATTGGTAATATTACATCAATTTCAAATGGAGACACTATTGATTTATTTGCTGGGTATTATAAAGATTTAATTAAAGATACAACAGGTTTAACAATAGAATTTAACGAAGGAAAGGTAATAACTAACCAATATGTTTTATCAATTCAAAACACGTCGGCAACTGCATTAGAATTAGTAAGTCTTTTACAAGGAGGAATCGGTGAAGTTGCTGATTCATCGTTACCGTTTGTTCCAGGTTCAGACTATCATAGAAATAGAAGATATGATATTGTTCCATTTGGAGTAAATAGAAATACTCCTCCAGGATTAGGAGAATTTAAACAAATTCCAAGCTTACAATCAGGTCAAGTTAAAAGTCAAATATTAAATTCAAGAGTAAGAAACTATGGATTATCTGAAGAATTATATGAACCTAGTGATCCATCAACATATTCAATAAATACCTCATATAATTATCAACCATTAAGTCCGCAATATATACCAACAAACTGGGGACACTATCTTCCATTTGATCCAGCATTTACTGCTTCTGGAGCAAGTACAACTCCTGATGTTTGGAATGGAATAGTGTCAGCGTCTATACCTTCTGGTAATGGGCGTTTAACAGAATTTTGTATTAGTGTTGATCATCCACACTTAGATACATTGGCGCCATCTTTTAGTGGTCCAATTAATTCTGTTTTTAGACCTGATTTTACTACACCAGTTGCTGATTCTTTACAAAGAGCTTTACCTTTTTCTCATGCTTTACATTTTTCAACATCTGTTTCAGAAGATACTAATTCATTTGGAGTTAAATTTTACAAACAGGCAAGTAGAATTAGTCCAAATACTCCAATAATTAATCCAGCAAATGATTCACATTATCCTATAAAGTTAGGATTTACCGAAAATGATGAATTTCTAATTGGTAAATATACATGTGGTGCATATCTATATGCTTTTCCATTAACATATGAATCAATTTCAGTTGAAGGAAATTTTCCAGCTATTTCAACAAAATCTGTTCAATTTGGTGAAGAAAACTCAATAAATATTCCAATATTATTTCAATTTAGATGCTCTGATTATTTGGGACATATTGGAGGTTTTAGACAAAATGAAACATTAACAAATGTAAAATATCAAAAGAAAATAGGAATTGATATTACTATAAAAGATCAAAATCCGTTTTCATTTGATTTACAAGTAAGTGGACAATATATTAAAGAAACATCATTAGATGCACCTATTGTTCAATCACAAGGATCAACAACTAGTTTTTAAGTATAAATGGCAAAGACACTTCAATATACTAAAGTTTTAAGCAAAGACTCGAGTTTTCAATTAGTTAGAACAAATCCAAAATTAACAGGTAATGTAAAGCTAACAATAAATGAAGAAGGAAGAGTTTGGCTAAATGCTATTCCGGCAAATCTGGAATTAGCAAAAGACGACTATTCTAGATTTCCAGTTGATGTTACTCATTCATATGGTGCAAATATTTATCAATTTTTTAAATCTGGTGAAACACCAAGTGAAATAATTTTTGGATTAACTGGTGAGGTTGATACTACTAAAACTTCAAAAGACTTTAAAGATCAATATGATTTTTCAAATTATTTTAGTGGAATTAAATATTTGGTTTCTAGTAAATATGATGAGCGCCTTTCATACTTTGCTCCTCTCTATATAAAAGATGAAATTCCAAATTATTTTGTAGTTTTTAAAATAAAAGATCCATTAAATAAACCAATTGATGAAATAAAAGCAGATATTGAAGCAAATCAATCAAAGTCAGATTATTTAATAGAGCTTTTTAAAAAAGCAACAATTGTTAAAACCTTTGATTTACAAGAAGACACTATTCCTGGTAAATTTATAAGAGACTATAGAAATAGTCCAAATTTTCCAATAAGTCCAATTACTGTTTCATTCGAAGAAGAACAATTTACAACATGGAATGGAGTAATTGTAAATTCTGGTGTATTTGGATCAAAGGGAGAATTATTATATAATGAGTATAAAGAATCAACTCCATTAAAATTTTTCGAAGAAAACATAACGAATGGCTTTGAAAGAAATGGTGTATTGTTTCCAAATATTCTAAATCTTGAATTTATATTTAATGACACTGATTCAGAAGAATATGATATTGATAGATATTTTGGTGTTTATTTAAATTCAATTGAAATTTCTAAATTAGATATTGATTTAGATAGAGCATATGATGAGCGTGGAAGTTGGGAAAATGTTCCAAGACTAAGAAGAAGATATTTTGAATATGAAGAAACTATTATTTCTCAAACAAACCAAACTGGAATAATTCTTCCATATAAAAACTTAGATATTAATTTAATAGAATTTTCTGATATTTTTAAAAATGAAGAAACTCTATATTTTAATTATTTAACTGATAGATTTGGCGATTTTCATTTACCTAAATTAGATTATCCATATAATATATCATATTCTCAACAACAATCAGCAAATCTTACTTTAAATCCAGGAGACATAGTTACGGTATTAGCTACAAATCATGGTTTTATAACAGATATGTTGGTGACGATTGATGGTACAGATGCTGAATATTCAGGTACATTTTTTATTACTAAAATATCTGATGATGCATTTACATATCAATTAGATTTTACCCCGTCTTTTGCAAACACCACCGCCAAAATAAAATCTGAAATAGGACAGGGTAAAATCACTTTAAGTGATACTAAAGTAGACTTTGCAAAATTCTTTGGACCAAGTCAAGATATTTTTTTACAAGATACTGGATTTGGAAGCTTGTCTGCAGGCTTTTCAAATATTGCTATACAATTAACTAATAATCTAGTACATTTAGATAATTTTAAAATATATCATCCAAACGGTACACAAATAGATTCGTCTGGAAAATACGATTTATTAACTGCGACTAATGATTATAATCTTATTCCAGAACCTGGTGAGTTTTATGCATATAATGATTATGGAAATATTACAGGATTTGATGTTTTTTATTTTAGTGTAAATGGACTAATTGAAGAAATTGTTACAGCATTTGTTGGTGCACTAAACTCTATACGAAATAGAACATTTACTGCTTTTGCATTTAATGAATATATATTTATCAAATGTTCAGTTCCAGGCGACTTTGATTTAGCTCACTCTATTACTTTTGCATCATTCAATAATAGTTATGGATCTATTAAAATAAACGATCTTTCTGATACTCAATTAATAGATACAATAGTTCCATTTAATGGAGGATCAAAATCTATTAGGAATCGTCTGGTGATCGATCGCGAACATCTAGATAAAATTTCTAATAATTTAAATGATCTTTTAGTAAAAACTAAAATTGGGTGGTCAAAAATAAAGAAAACATCTAATTATGTTGATACTATCTTAGAATCAAATAGCACAATATATTCTGATAGAATTAAAGCTATTTCAGATTATGAAACTAATATTGTTTTAATTTTAGATCAAGATGAGACGCCAAGTATTAGATATACTGATTTTTTAATAAAGAAGAAATTTAGACCAGCTTTTGGTTTACTTTCATTTTTTCCAATAAAAGATATAGATTTTGATTTTATCAAAAGTACATATTTAAACTTTCCTCAAATTGATCTTTATCAAAATTATTATATACCTCCAAATACTACATTATTAAAAACTGGAATTACGTATAAAGTAGTAGGAGGAAATATTAATATTGATGGTACTGATTATATTGATGAAGAGATATTTAGTGTATTATCAGATTATTTGTCATATACTCAAACTTTCGGTAATCCGATTGTTACATTCGATTCTGATAATTCTAATGCTGGTGTTCCATTAACGTATCCAATAACTGATCAAAATGAAGAGCTTTTAGATTTTCCTGGATTTTCTATTTTAAAAGATCCATCTTTAGTTGTACCTCAAGAAGAAACAGAAAAATTTAGATTAAGTGATAAGTTTGTAAATGGATTAACAACAACTGAATACGATTTCTATAAAGAAAATCAAAATGCAGATTTTGCACTAAGATCTAAAATATTACCATATATTACAAAATGGTCAATTAAAGAAGGTAAAGATTCTAGAGATAATCCATATAGATTAAATACTGAAATAGTCTTTGGAAGAAATAATTTTTCACCTGACCATACAGATAGAAGTCAAAACCCAGATAATTTTACTCATGAATGGTTTTACATAGAAAGTAAGTTTAATTATTTAGATGATGTTGAATCTATCAAACAAAATGATTATTATTTCGATACTGAATTAGATTTAGATAAACTAGTAACCGAATCTGATTATTTTATAAACTATTTTACATATACTCCTGAATATTTTGATGGAACAATAACAAAAGATATTGGACCAACTCAATTTAGATATTCGAAGATATTCAAAAATAGTGCTGGAAAGTATGAAACTTTCTTTAAAGGATTTAAAATAACATTTAAAGATTCATTAGATTCAAACGAAATTGGATTTAATAATAAACCATTAGAAAAAAAAGAAACAACTAGATTTGAAGATTATAAATTTAGTTGTATCTTAAAGCCAATTAAAGAAGATTTATTTGATAATACAAAACCTCCAATTGCATATAAAGTAATTGAACATAAAGATTATAAATTTATTGTAATTGTAATTGAATTATATATTGGTTCAAGTTCAGAAATTTCTACTTTTTGGAAAACATATCCAACTGGAGCTAGAACAAAAATCGGTATTGATTTAGGATCAGCCAATTCTTTCTTTTTTGCTGATTCAAGCTATTCAGCAGAGTTTGGATCAGATTTACCATATCAAACAATATTAGGAGATTATAGAATTTCGTTTGATTCATCAAATATTTCAAATTTAAATCATAATTTAATTTATTCATTAAAAAATAAAAAGATAAATACATTATTAAATAACTTTTCAAATGTAAAGCTATCTTTAAAAATTGATTTAACTCAACCTCCTGTAGCAAATACACTAGAAGGTGTTAAAAATAATGAATTTTTAAATTATCCAGCCTTATTTTCAAATGAAGTCTTATTACCAACTGAAGCAAAATTAATTGTTGCTAGGTATAATGCAGTTGGTGCTGATTATATTTTAGATACTTTTAATGGAACAACACCACAATCTAAAAGCCCAATAAAAACTGCAAATGTTGATACTTTACAATATTTAGTACAACCTGGTGATTCTGTAAAACTTGCAACTCCAATTCCTGTAACTCCATATACTTCACTATTTAATAGTATTCCATTAACTGGATTTAAACCAGCAATTGATTCATCATTTCAATTTTTTGTAATAGGCGGTGGAGAAACATATTTAGCTCGTATATTTGAAAATATTTCATTTTCTAGTTTTAAAAAATATGTAAATGATTTTAATCCAGTAATCGAATATTATTCTTATTCTAACATTAATGATGTTTCTACACTAAATACTTCAGCTAACTATTATATGGAGGTTTTAGATCAAAATATTGTTAAAAAGGCAAGTCAAATTATTACTGTATTAGATGAAGATATTCCTACTCAATATTCGTTTGTAACAGATATTTCATATAATTATGAACAGGGAATATTAAATAATGTTTTAGAGTTAAATAGGTATCGTGGAGAATATGAACCTATCGTAAATAATATATTGCACTGTAAATCTGA
>Ga0233413_10000082_pt1 | contig 48093 bp, 32 predicted proteins | sample Na_anoxic_6_MG_FD_189019 | JGI IMG/M metagenome (GOLD analysis project Ga0233413, IMG submission 189019) | Seawater microbial communities from Saanich Inlet, British Columbia, Canada - Na_anoxic_6_MG | ecosystem: Environmental > Aquatic > Marine > Inlet | place: Canada: British Columbia...
TAGAGAAGATATTCTTAAAAACAAAGAAATGTATATTGGCAAAAAAGCTGAAATAAGATTCTTTGAATATACCGATGACGGATTACCAAGATTTCCTGTATGTGTTGGATTTAGATTAGATAAATGACAGATAAATATAAAGAAGAGGTGTTTTATGCTAAAGAATTTAATTTTAGTTATTCATCTCTAAACAAATTATTATTTTCACCATCCTTATTTTATAAGGACTATATATTGTTAGACAGAGAAGTTAGAACAGACAAACACCTGATTGAAGGTAAACTTGTACATTGTCTTTTATTTGAACCGGACAAACTTGAAGAAAAGTTTAATGTTGTTCCTGGTAAAAGTCCCAGTGATAATGTAAGGCGGGTGATGAAAGACATGATGCTTTATACTGATGCCTCTGATCTTGATCAAGTTGAAGATTTTATTATATTAGATTCTTTAAAGCATATGAACCTTTATCAATCTTTGAAAGCTGATGAAGCTAGAATTGCAAAAATTAGAATAGAAGATCACAAACCATATTGGAAGTTTTTAAGTAATCCAATTATAGATGTAATAAATCAAGAAACTTTTGAAAGATGTAACAGTTCAGTTGAGATATTAAAAAGCAACAAAGAAGTAGAATTTTTATTTAAAAATGAATCTAAAAATGACTTTGAGCTTGCTTCAACAAAATCATTCTCTGAAAAATACATACAATGCAACCTTAATGATAAACCTTTTGGTTTGCATGGTTTTATTGATTATTACAAAATAGATGATGAAAATAAACAAGTTATTATATGTGACTTAAAAACCACATCTAAAACCATATCAGAATTTGATGAAACAGTTGAATACTATAACTACTGGATGCAAGCCGCAATCTATTTAAAGCTAGTTATGAGCAGTGTTGATGAATTCATTTTAAATGAATATGATTTTTTGTTTAAATTTGTTGTTATTGACAAATATGATCAGGTATATGTTTTTGATGTATCCGATACTACAATGTCAGATTGGGGTATAAAATTAAAACAAACTCTAGAAATGGCTAATTACCATTATTTAGAACGAAATTATAAATTGCCCTATAATTTTTTAGTCAATAAACCTTTATTATAATAAATGAATACTTATACAGAATATTTTCAAAAAAGCAAAGTGTTTCTGTATCCTCTATTAGATATTAAAAAAAATGAATCTTATGTTCCTTTAGAGGCTTATATTTCATGGGATGGTTTATTTACCACAGATGATTATAAATTTATAATTATCTATAGTTGTCCGAGACATTTAAAATTTAAATTGTTTGAAGATAAAATATTAAAGAAAAATAAACTTTATTATAAAAGCTTTATAATAAACGCTACAAGACATGGTTGCATATTTGACTTATCTGAATATGAGTATGATTATAATATGTTTTGTGCGGGTAAATACTCTAAATTTTCACAAGAAACAAAAAATAAGATCATAGATTATTTCGGTAATGTTGGTCAGATATCTGAATATATAAAAAGTTTTTTAAAGCCTGATGAGTATCATAAATTATATGCAAATGAATTAGGAGTAAACATAACAACAATTGAAGAAGTTTATGAAATATGTAGTGTGCCAGATTTAAATAAAGAAACATTAAAAGAAAAAATTCCTGACGATTTGTTACAATAAAATATAATTCAATATATTTAACATATGATTGGAAAAAATATGATGTTATGCACATCAGCATTTAGAAACGTAAAGTCTTTTAGTTTAGTACCTGTTACAAAAGATTGCCCTTATGTAGAATCTATGTTTGATCCTACAAGTGGTATTCTTGCGGTTATAACTAATATTAAAAAAGAATCATTTCATATGGTTTCAAGGTTAGACAGTAACGGTCAACCTGTAAGACTTAAAGTACCAAATAAAGAAACCGGAAAAACGGTTAAAGAACAAAGAGTTGCGGTTGACACTTTTTCAGAATTTTATATTACTGAAAAAGAAGAAATTGAAAACTTTATAAATCTATTTGCTATAAATAGTGACACGTTTGATTGGAAAACTCTTTTGGAAGAAGATCCAAATAACATAAAACAATCAAATTTAATATTACCTACAACGTAGGGAATAACTAACACAAACATTAAAAGGCGGTTAACTTTACTCACTGATGTGCAAAAGCATCTGTAAAGAAGCCGCCTTTTTTAATTACAAGTAATATGAATCATTGGATAATGGACTATGAAACATTGTCTAATTGCTTTGTAGCTGTATTTGAACATTATAAAACATCTGAAAAGAAAGTTTTTGTAGTTCATAAGTTACAAAATGATTTTGACAGTTTTGTAGAATTTTTAATTCAAAACAGAGATGAGAAACAATGGCATATATCATTTAATGGTTTAGCTTTTGATGCTCAAGTAACTCAATATATATTACACAACTACCATATGTGGCATAGTATGGGAGCTGATGAAATTGCTAGTATTATTTATGACTTTGCTCAAGAAACTATAGATAGACAAAATAGAAAAGAATGGGGAGTATTTGCACCCTGGCAATTGCACATAGGTCAGATTGATTTATTTAAATTACACCATTGGGATAATCCTGCTAAACGTTCTAGTCTTAAGTGGATTCAGTATAGTATGGATTGGGAAAATCTTTTAGATATGCCCATACATCATACTACAAACATTCAAAATCAGGAAGAGCTTGATATAATTGTTGAATATTGTATAAATGATGTAGCATCTACTAAAGCAATATTTAATAGATCTAAATCACAGATCAGGCTACGTAAAGAGCTAACCTCTCAATATAAAATCAATTTATTTAGCGCTTCTGAACCAAGAATTGCTAAGGAATTGTTTGCTTATTATCTTTCTAGGAAGCTTAATATTTCCACAAGAGAAATTAAGCGTATGAAAACATACCGGAGTACAATTAATGTGGAGGATTTAATACTCCCCTATATAAAGTTTGACTCTCCAGTATTCAAACAAGCATTGAAAAGATTTAAATCTTTAGAATTAGATGCTTCTAAACTTAAAGGTCAATTTAAATATGAACTAGAACATAATGGTGTTCATACTACATTTGCTTTAGGCGGCATTCACGGTGCAAGAAAAAGTGGTGTATATGAATCAGATGATGATCATATTATTATGTCTTCAGATGTTACATCTTTCTATCCAAATCTATGTATCCGGAATCAATGGTCACCTGCACACTTTCCAAAAGAAGAGTTTTGTGATCAGTATGAATGGTTCTTTGATGAAAGAGTTAAAATTCCAAAGTCTAACCCAATGAATTACGTGTATAAAATTATACTTAATTCAACTTTTGGTTTGAGCAATGAGGAAAATAGTTTCTTTTATGATCCAGAATTATGCATGCGTATAACTTTAAATGGTCAGCTTACCCTGATGATGTTATATGATATGATACTTAAAGGTATTCCGGAAGCTATAGGTTTATTGCAAAATACAGATGGTGTGGAAATTAGAATCCCAAGAGATAAAAAAGATCTTTATTTAGAGATCTGTAAAGAATGGGAAGATGTAACCAATCTAAATCTTGAGCATGATACTTATCAGAAGATTGTACTTGGAGATGTAAATAATTATATTGCTGTAAATGATTTTAAATCTGTGGACATAACAGAATGGAGAAAGATGAGAGAATCTAAACCTCATTATTTATTTGAGGTATCAGGATCTAAGTTCATGTATGCTCCAGTAAAATTAAAAGGTAGATTTAATTTTCATGATCTTCAGTTACATAAGAATAAATCTAAACTTGTAGTAAAGAAAGGCATATGCAACTTCTTTGTAAAAGGAGTTTTGCCTCAACAGTACATACAAGACAACCGGAACATTTTAGATTATTGCATTGGTATGAAATCAAAAGGTGATTGGAAACAAAATGCTCGTTATATACAAGATGGAGAATACAAAGAAAAGAATCTTCAAAAAATAAATAGATACTTTATATCCAGACCAGGAAAAGATAGTGTTAAAATAATAAAAGTAAATAAGAAAGATGGAAGAGAAATACAATGTGAGTCTGGTATGTGGATGCAAACTGTCTTTAATGAGTTAGACATTAAACCTAAATGGGAAGATTATAACTTAAATCTTAATTATTATTTAAAAGCAATAGAATCTGAAATTGACAAGATATTGTCAGTTTCTGCAAATCAACTAAAACTATTTTGATATGGATTATTTTGAATTAGAATGCGCAGTTGAATCCTGGGCAAAAGATAAAGGTATATTTGAAAAAGGAACTCCTATGGCACAAGCTTTAAAAACTCTTGAGGAAACAACAGAGTTATGTGTTGCTGTGCAAAAGGAAGACAAAGAAGAAACAATAGATGCCATGGGTGATATTATGGTCACCCTTATAATACAAGCTAAAATGCAAGGTATAACCTTGGAAGAATGTTTAAGTTCTGCATATAATGTAATTAGCAATAGAACCGGTAAAATGATTGATGGTCAATTTGTTAAAGATTGATCATATGAAATACGATGAAAACAGTATAGTTTTTAAATGTGTAAGAATATTAATTGTATTACTGATTATTTCTTCGGTAATATGGTTAACTCACATGTAAAAACTTGAAAATTAAACAATAATTATATATATTTACACTTTAAAAGTTTATTATGGGATATAGTAAAGCAAATCAAATAGATAAAGATTACCTAGTCCGTGCAGCATTGCCCAACTATGGTGATACGTATACAGTTATATCGCATCAATATGTGATTAACACAACAAAACAAATGTTAGCTAACAGTGGTTTTGTAATTGAAAAAGAAACATATATTGCAAATAGAAATGCAAGAGTTGCTCAAGGTATATACTACATAAGACCTATAAACAGCAATGATAAAGATATTCAAAATGAAACAGAACTCGGAATGATGTTCGCATGGACAAACTCTTATGACAAAAGCACAAAGTTTCAGTGTGCTGTAGGTGCTAGAGTGTTTGTATGTTCTAATGGAATGCTTTGCGGAGAAATAGATTTTGCACGTAAGCATACTGGAAGTGCGGATGTTGAAGTTAGAACTCAAATATCTAATCAGCTTAAAAGAGCTGAGCTTGCATTCAAAGACATCATAAAAGATGTAAGCGCTCTTAAACAAGCACCTCTTTCTCAAAAGAAACAAGCGGAGCTCATGGGCAGATTGTTTGTTAATGATATGCTTGGTCCAAGACAGATGCAAATTGTAAAGCAAGAAATGGATAAGCCTTCATATAACTATGGAGATAGAGAGAATGCCTGGGCTTTTTATAATCATGTAACACATGCATTAAAAACAACCCATCCAAGATCATGGTTAAGTGATACAAAGAACTTTCATGATTTTATGTCTGCAGAAGTATTAACTCAAATGGGTGTTTCTATTCCAAATGAAATACCCGCAGATGAAATAGATCTGCAGGATATCCAAGATGTTCAAGATGAAATGTCATCAGCTATAGAAGATCCAATTGCTAAAGAATGGGATCAGCAAACTAGAGATGATGATGGTGACAATGAGCCAGTAAATGATAGCCCTGAAATTACAGGAATACCTGATGGTGACAAGTTATCTGATACTGATGATGAGTTTGATGCTGATGCAGAAATGCAAGAGATAAAGACTGAGCAGGTCATTGATGAGAGAGAAGAAAGCTTTGCTAATGCAAATGATTTTGAAATTGAAGAAGATGATTCCTGGATAGAAATATAATTAATGGAACCTATTAGTAGCATATTACTACTAATACTATCAATAGGTAGTATTATATTTTTCTCAAAGAAAAGTGGAAAACTAAGATCTTAATCCACTTAAAACTAGAGAGAAACTATTTTCCTGTTTATTGATAAAAAAAACGGGCATGATTCATCATGCATCTTCATGGCTGTAAGAAGAACCAACACCTGCTAGTTACCGTTCTAGCGGGTCTTCTTACTTAAATGATAAAATATAATCTTCAAATTCTATAATATCCTTATGTTTAAACTCCCAAGAAATATTTAAGCATTGAACAAGTTTATCATATTCTGCATCTTCAAATTGCATTTCTTTATTAAGTTCAACATCTTCAATCTTATCTTCAATTTTCATTCTTGATCTCATTTCACTTGTGGTCCAACCATTTTTAGGCGGTACATTCATCAAGATCTTTATGAGATCTGAATATGTCATTGTATCTACTTTATCTTCAAACTTTGCTTTAATTATTGTTGGTTTGTTTACTAGTATCTTCATTTTGATTTAGTTGGTTTTTATAATATTTAAGAGTATGATTTTCTTCATTGAATATAAAGTTAAGAAAAGATAAGAACACTACTCTATTTTTAATAAATACTATAATAGTTGTTTATATTACTATTAATTGCAGCTTTGTCAGCAGAATAATCATCATCCCAAAATATCAATTCTTGACAATAGCCATGAAGCCCGTAACTAGACCAATAGTTAGGATAATTAAACAACAATAATGGATATGTTGAGTTCCCTGTATTTGGGGTAAACGCTGAAGTATTTGTAGCTATTGCTGAACCATCATTTATGTATGTAATTAGTTTATCCGAAGGAGTAGGATTACCTACATCATAAATTTGGAATATAGATTGGTGTTTTGATGCACTATTTGTGTCATCATTTCGAATAAAAACAGTCCCATTCCTTGTTCGTTGAATTATCTCCGCACCATAAAAATAAGTACTTGCTTCTACGCTAGTTGCACCTGAGGTCCCTGTCAGCCAAAAGAATCTTAATGGTGATATATTGGTACTTGTTTTGATTACAGCTACATTTGAACTTTTTATAGTTCCATCATGTAAATATTTAAACGTGCTTGTGTTTCCTGCATTAAGTAAAGACGTTGCTAGGGCAAATATTGCAGGTTTTCCACCTACAGTTACAAGACTTCCTGCATCAACTATTTGTGGCTGAGTAGCTGCAATTATGCTATTAACATTGTCACCTGTTCCTTTTTGATTGTACCACGTAGTCACGTAACCATTATTTGCGCCAACAAAGGAAAGCAATGAAGTTGTATCTAATTCATTACTTACAAATCCAATGTCCTGTTCTACATTGTCGCTTGACCTTCTAACTCTAATACAGGATCCTGCATAAGTACTTGATAATTTTCTTAATGAATAAGCAACTTTTGCATTAGGATACGCATCTAACAGAAATACATCAGATTCTGTGTTTAATAAAGATTGGAAGAATCCTATTTGTGCGTTTCTACTCATTTTCAATTAAATTTATTATTCTATATCTAAAATTACATCAAAAGTTGTTGGAGCTCCTAAAATTTCCTCAATTGAGTCATCAAAAGCAATGTACCAAAATACGGGCGTGTTTAAGTTTGCTTCAAAATAATCTACCCAATATATAGTTTCATCCTCAGGGGTTATTGGTAACCCATAAAAGTCTGCACATTGAGCTCTTGCATCTATCGCTTCAGCTTCTATTAAGTATTTGTAGCCTGTAATATCCATTAGTAAATTCCGTAATAATTATTAATATTGTCACTTATAGCAGCCTTATCCCCTGTATAATCATACTCCCAAAATATCATTTCTTGGCAATAACCATTGGTTCCGTAACCCACTTGTGGATATCGGTAGTTAAACAGGTGCAAGCTCATTGTTGAGTTCGCAGTGCTTGGTGTAAATGTAGCTGCATTTGTTGCTATGTCCGAACCTCCATTTAAGCTCATTATTATCTTTTCAGATGGTGTTGGATTTCCCCCATCAAAAGTTTGCCAAACAAGATAATCAGAACTCGTGCTTACGGAGTTTGTAGGGCCTGTATTATTTATTTGTCCGGGTCCATTTTTTATTTGCTGACGAATTGATGTCCCTGAAAAATACATTTGTGCTTGTATGCTACCTCCACCTGATGTACCTGTTAACCACAAAAATTTCAAGCCTGACAATACAGAGGCGGTTTGCATAACTGTAACCGTAGAACTTCTTATAGTTCCATCGTGTAGGTATTTTAAAGTGGATGTATCACCTGCATACAATACTGCATTTGGGCCACAGTAAATAGCAGGTTTTCCATTAACAGTTTCTACTACGCCACTACTAACGATTCTAGGTTGATAAATTGCTGTTGTATTGAAAGCCTTATTGCTTGTTGTTTTTTGGTTATACCAAACAGTTACAAAACCATCATTCGCACCTACAAAACTAAGTAAAGCTGCCTGATCAAGTTCATTGTTTGAAAATCCAATGTCTTGCTCTGCATTATCACTTGATCTCCTCACTCTAATGCAAGAACCTGCATAACTATTTCTTAGTTTTCTCATTGAATAAGCCAATTTTGCATTTGGGTATTCATCTAAAAGAAGAACAGTAGGAACCGCAGAATTTAAAGATGAGAAAAATCTTATTTGTATATTGCTCATATTATGTAAAGTTTAGCCCCTCTGTTATTAAGAAATTAGTACCATCATATACCCACGAGATTGCATCAATTGCACCAGCTGTACCTGAAATTGTTACTACTCCTCCTCCATTATTTACTACTTTAAATGATGCCGGGACAACAAGCGACATACCTGGGAATAGACCATTGTCAATTACTAAAGTTCCATAATCCCCGTTAGAAACATTTGTTGGAGCATTTAAAGTTCTAACACCTGGAACTCCAGAAAGTGTAACTTTTGCATTATATCCTAACGAGTAATTCCAATCTATATTTTTGGATCCATCGCCCCCGGATAATGTTTGAAAGCCTGATTCTACAGATGGTATAACATTTATAAAATCTTCTAAAGTAACTAAGTGTATGTCTGGTCTAATTTCATTATCCCTCGTGTTGATCATGTTTTTAGGAAGACCTCTTGTCTTCATAATGGGGATTGCATCTTTTAGGGAAGGACTCTTAATATAAAGGTCTCTTTTAAATAATCCCAGTAAGTCTTGTAGTAGTTGCATATTGTTTTATTTAAAGTCTATTTTATTTAATAATGTGTAAGTTATACCCTCTCCCCAAATTTCTTGAGCCTCTTTACAAATTTGAATAAACACATCATATTCGTATGGATTAGCAGTTACTTGACAACCTGCCGACCATTTATCAATTTGAGTACTTTCTGATTTGGCATTTGCTCTGTGATGATTTATTCCAAAAAATCCTGTGTCTTCATATCCTCCATCAATATCAAGAACATTATCTTTATTCCCATCCCTTATTACAGTCACTTCTTTTCTTTGAACAAGTGCTTCATATTTTCCTTGATGTAATCCTAACTTCCAACACCCTCTCCATTGCCCTTCTTTTAAGATAGCAGTTCCATGTGGATTCGTTGGATTTTCTAACCAATAAGTTCCTGGATCCGTGGTCCCTTTCCAATAAATAGAGCTCCACTCTCCTTTGTATTTCCAAAAAAGAACAAAAACATCATTAAAAGAGTTTACACCAGATATATCCCTAATGCCCACATAATTAAGATTATAAGGTCTAGTATCATTATGAAAAACAACATATTCTTTTTCATTAAAAACTTCAATTATTTGATCTATACTATACATTATTATTTTACGTTATGTAAAGTTTAATCCAAAGGAACCAAAGAAATCTGTTCCGTCATACACCCAAGATATAATATCTTCTTCATTTGGACCTGTGCTAATAGATATTGCGCCTCCTCCTCCATTTACAACTTTAAAATTTGCTGGTAAGCCAAGAGTATGACCACCTATAGCATCTTGTTTTATTATAAGTGTTCCATAGTCGCCATTTTGGGCATTTGTAATTGACAATATACTACCACCGGCTAGTGTGATTTTTGCATTTACGCCATTATCAATATCCCACGTAACAAGACCTCCACTTAAAGTTTGGAATGTAAGATCTAATATTTGAGCGTCAACATATCTTTTTGTAACAAGAGATTCATTTATAAAGTTTGGAGAGTAATCTGCAGAATAAACCATACCTCTATTATTTGCCGTGTCTGTAACAAGAAAACCTGAAGCCGAACCTAGCATGTCAATTCTTTGTTGAGCTCCAGGTCCAATTGTTAAATCTATAAATGATAAACTAAGAGATGCTCCTCCACTTACAAGAACTTCAGCTGTGCCTGTGCCAGCAAGTGTATCAATAATCTGAGCAGTTCCTCCTAAACTAGAAGATCTAAAAGAATTTAAATTATCAAAAGTAAGAGCATGTGTTGAGTTACCGTCAAGAATTCTATTTCCTGTAAGAACGCCATCTGTATTATAAATATTTACAAAAGAGGCTACAACAAAATCTATCTCATCAGCATTTTGTGTAATTGTTAGGGATGCATCTGAAGACACTAATGTTCTTAGTCTGAATTCTTCACCAATTTTATCTTTATATACCTCAGCTCCAGTTCCAACATTAATTACCGTATTAGCTTCAGCAAGATTTTCAAAATCTATAAAATCTCCATTTTCTGTAATAGTAAGATTCAGAGATAAGCTTTTTAATCTTCTTAAGTTTACATAACACTCTCCATCTATATCTTCTGTTTCATCTTTAAATACTCCCGCATAAGAATCTCCAGCAGGAATATTTCTATGAATACATTTATTAAAATCAACAAAGTCTTTAACCTTTATAAGCTTTACATTTTTATAAGGAATTGGTGATGCAATACCTTCTATATCAGGCGGTTCATGTACACCAAGAACTAAAACATCTTCTTCACCTGCTACGGTGATGAGCTGCTTTCTTTTTAGAAGACCCAGTATGTCTGTTAGAATATTCATTTACCGTAATAAGTATTTGATGTAGGAACAGTGCCGCCCATATTCATCTTTTGGCAACAGCATCCTTTTTTATTTTTCATTCCCATTCCAGGTTGGCTCATATCCAATTTACCTTGTAATCTTGTTAGTAAAGATCCTCCGGTTTTATATTTATACTTTTTATTTGCCATTTTTATTCATTTTTATTTGCTTTTCTTTCAGCTCGCCTATCTCTCCAATTTTTTACTTTGCCTACTTTTTCAACAGATCTTCCACCAAAATAAGCACCTATTACAGTTATTAAAACTATCTGCAATAGATCTGTCCATTTATCTGCTACTTCAAATTTAATAGAGCCAGCATCAATAAAGACCATTAACACAGTGCAAAAAACTAAAAATAATAAAACTAAAGGTCTCACATTTTTACTTAACCAGCTATCGCTGACCATATCAGCCTCCCATCTTTTGGTGACATTATTATTTATAGCTTCCTCACTTTTAGCTAAAAGATTTTCAAGCTCATTCTTTAGTACAAGCTTTTCTTCATTGGATGTAACAACATCATCAATGATTTTATCCGTCTTACCAAGAAGACCTCCAAATATTTTTGCTAGCCAAGTTGCCACAATTATCTTATTACCTTCATCTTTGACACCCTGGGATTTTACTGTGTCTCTTACATTCGCTTCTCATTTTTCTTTTTGCTTTTTTCCAGCTCTTTTTCTTCTTTCTTGAACCCTTATCTCCAGGTACATTCACCTCATCAAGAACCATTCCTCCAAGCATCATTTTTTTCTTGGTTTCAAAACCTTCTCTAAAGTATTGCATTGGATTTTTCATATTATTTTACTGTTTATCATACTCCAGCGTAATATATTTTTTCTGAAATCTTTCAGGTACATCTTTACGATTCTTACCCATACCTGTCCAATATTCCCTCAACTCTTCTTCTTTCGTCTTCCCTCTTCCTCCTGGTCCAGATTTAAATCTTCCCTTGCTCTTTTTGCCTTTTGGGGCTGATGTGCCTTGTGTAGAGTCTCCTCCACCTGGACAATTGCCTGATACACAACTCTCTTTTGCCTCCCCAATTTTTTGAGCTTTTGGTAAGACCCTCTTTGAGAGCTCTGCTTTTCTAGCTTCATGCATCTCTCTAAAGTATTGCATAGGTCCACCGCTATAATATTCTTTTTTTGCTTTCACCGTTTTTGTATTTTCTTTTTGGCTGCTAAATATGCGTGGAGTGCAAACCCACCTAATGTTCCGTACTTACCAACATTCCCTATAATATTTAGGTCCTTCTTGTAGTTGGTCTCTTTTTTCCATTTTCTTATATCTTTTTTAATATCCCGCTTATGTTTTCGTGCCTCTTTTTTATTACTCTGAACAGAATCTCCTACATTTTTTTGAGCTTTTGGTAAGGAATTGCTTAACATCTCTTTTTTTCTAGATTCCTGCATCTCTCTAAAATGCTGCATAGGTCCACCATGAGCATATGTTGTGGTGCTCTTTGTCTTTGATAAGCTTGATTGTTTTTTTTTAGCTGGCATGACTATTTATTATATTTACGAGCACTCTCTAACATTTTTGCTTTTCTTGTTTCTGCACCCTCTCTGAAGAATTTCATTGGATTCATCTTATTTACAGTATTTGCCGCATTATACATATTCATATGACCCCTATCAACGTCAGGATATTTTGTTGGATTTATTATTGCACCTTCACCCAGAACTGAGTCAGCAGCCTTTTTAAATGTTGGATATTGCTTTGCCTTTTTATCTGCCTCATATTCGGGAGTATTTTTTATAAATTCTGTAGTAGCACCTTTAGAAGCAGCCTTATTTATTCTTTTCTTATTTCTATTGTATTTATTTTGACTTATTTCTTTTTTATTTGATGCTAGTGATCTATCAGAAGCCTTTCCCATCTGTGTTCCTTTAGCTTTGCTCTTATAATATGTACCATCAGGCGCTTCTTCTAATCTTACAGATTTTACTTTACTATATCTACTAGTATTAGAACTTGGCTTTTTAAATTTATCTTTATATGTTAATTTACTACCCTTATTTGTTCCTGTAGAAACTCTAGTTTTGCTTCCACCGTTACCATATTTTGTGGTGGTCTTTTTCTTTGTTGCCATAATTATTTTATTTATATAGGTTATTATAAATACTTATTTTCTATTTTTATGGATTTGTTAAATGCTTTATCAGATCTTTTGTCTATTCTAGCAGCTTTCTTTTCATTAACATATGGAGATGGGGCTTTACCTGGTTTAGATAGATTTGCTTTATCTCTTAAATGATGCCCTTTAAAGAACTGTTTATCAGATCTTTCCGTCCGTCTCTGTTCTTCTGCTTTATCTCTTTTGATTTTTTTATAAGTTTGTTTGTATATTCTTTGTTGCTTTTTACTAGCAAAGGCGGGAGATGCTACACTTCTCATTCCCCCCGGAATTCCCGTTTGAGCTTGTGCAAGATTTTCACCATACATTGAATTATCTCGAATGGCTTTAGCTTTTTTTGCTTCTGCATTTTCTCTGAAGAATTTCATTGGATTTTTCATAACTATTTTATTTATAGTAGATCTTACTATGATTAATTTCTTTTATTTTTATTCTGCATAGCCTTTTTATAAAAGGGATTTGTAGTTACACCTGCTTTAGCTGTCCCCGGAAAACTGCCTGGGTTATTTACATCATAAGCATGTCTAACTGCATTACTATCTTCCGCAGTTTTTGCACCATAATATTCTATATTTGGTTCTAGGTCTTGCTTTGATTTCTTTCTATTCATAGAAGGATCCTGTGCATCCTGATAATCCAAGTAAGCCTTATTCTTTAAATGTGCGTTAGGATCACTTTTGGATCTTAAAGATTTATCCATCTTTAAACTTTCTTGAGCTTGTGGAATATTCTCACCATAAAAAGAATTATTTTCAATTGCTGCAGCTTTTCTTGCATCTGCATTTTCTTGAAAGAATCTCATTTTTTCTGCTGTTGTCATTATTTCTTCATTTTAGAAAGTGTTAGTGCAAGCCTAGCACGCTTTGCTGTCTTGCTGTTACCTTTAGCTTTTTCTTTAAGCCATGATTTCTTTATAGTGCCATCCTTCTTTAAAGCTCCTGCACGTTTAGCTGTTGCTGTTAACGCTCCAGGCTTTTTGATTGCACCACTTATCCATTTTTTTCTCATGGTATATATACATTAATATACAAATTTTAGAGCATATTACAAAAATCATATATTTCTGCTTTTTAAAAGTTCATTTTCTTTTTCAAGAAAAGTAACTTTAGTTCTAAGTTCAGCAACCTCGCTAGTAAGATCAAGAATCTGCTTTCTCATTTCATCTTTTTCATTAGCACTGGTTTCTAAAAGTTTTTCAAGTTTTCTTACACGCTCTCTTAAATCATCTCTATACATATTTTGATCTCCTTTATCTCCTTTATGTTGTTCTGCTTTAAGTGACATTCTTTTTTCATAAAATTTCCAAGCCCCTGCTGAAAATAAAACAGTAACTACTGTTATTATTACAGTTCCTAAGTCATCCATCTTTATTAAGTTTTTGATAATAATGATTGCATATTCTTCTCAAATTAAAAAGTGCACTTATAGATATCAATACCCACAACCAACTAGTTGGACACTTGTAACCACCATGAATAAAATACATTGTTGACGCAATGACAGAAAACAAAAAAACACCTAATGCCATAATCTTGCGGGTTTTTAGATTATGATAGCATGTTGAATATAAGCTTGAAAGACCCAAAGCCACAGAAAAAAGCACCAATAAAATATTAAAACCGTGCTCAGATGTGTAAAGAATTGGATATACTACTAACCATATAAATGATTGTGTAACTTCTGTGGGTTCAGAATCATAATAGGTAATTATCTCTTTTATCTTAAAAAACATCACGAAAGAAAAATAAATATATACATTTGGAAGATATCGCTAAAATGTCTTCTACATATAATATACAAAGAAAATTATTGTTTTAGCATTTGCAAATCTTTAAAATTTAATTTTTATGAAAAAATACCAGAATCACATTCTGATAGAAATCTTAACACAAGAACCAAAGTTATCATTTGGTGCAATTAATCGTCCCAATATAAATGAAAATAATCCAACTAAAACCTGGTGTTATGGTGTTGAGATTGGGCTCATATTTTTTACCATTAATCTACTTCACTTACGATAATTTTTTATAAAAGTCAAGGTTGTTTCTAATGTATATTTTCATTAGATTAATGGTATGAATCAAAAAGCTATAGCACTCAAAAAATTATATAGCTCACTCTTTTACTAATTATAATAAACAAACATTATGGAATTGAATAACAGAATTCTTAGTGACATTACTGTCCATATGAAGTACGCCAGGTACATACCAGAAAAGCAAAGAAGAGAAACCTGGGAAGAGACAGTTACTAGGAATATGAATATGCATATTAAGAAATATCCAGATCTAGAAGATCAAATAGAAGAAGCATACAAATTAGTACATGATAAGAAGGTTCTTCCTTCTATGCGGAGCATGCAATTTGGTGGTAAGCCGATAGAGATCTCACCAAACAGAATATATAATTGTGCTTATATGCCCATTGACAGTATAGAATCATTCAGTGAATGTATGTTTTTATTGTTAGGAGGTACTGGCGTAGGATACTCAGTACAAAAACACCATGTTGAAAAACTTCCTCCTATAAATAAACCATATCTAAAAAAGAAGAAAAGGTTCTTGATTGGTGATTCCATTGAAGGTTGGGCAGATTCAATAAAAGTATTGATGAAATCATATCTAAATGGTAAAGGTCCACGTGTTGAGTTTGACTTCTCTGATATCAGACCTAAAGGATCAAGGCTTATAACTTCAGGCGGAAAGGCTCCAGGGCCCCAACCTTTAAAAGAATGTATTATAAAACTAACCGGAATTCTTGATAATAAAGAAGATGGTGAGGCATTAACATCCTTAGAAGTTCATGATATAATTTGCCATATTGCCGATGCTGTATTAGCAGGAGGAATTAGAAGAGCGGCTTTGATTAGTTTATTTTCTGCAGATGATAATGAAATGATATCATGTAAATCGGGCAGTTGGTGGGAACTTAATCCGCAAAGAGGTAGAGCAAATAACTCTGCAGTGCTCATGCGGCACAAGATAACAAAGAGTTTTTTTATGGACCTGTGGAAGCGTGTTGAATTAAGTAAGGCAGGTGAACCCGGCATATACTTAAATAACGATAAAGATTGGGGGACCAATCCTTGTTGTGAAATTGCATTGCGTCCATATCAATTTTGCAATCTTTGTGAAGTTAATGTCTCTAACATTGAATCCCAGGAGGATCTAAATGATAGAGTTAGAGCTGCTGCTTTCATTGGAACTATGCAAGCAGGATATACAGACTTTCATTATTTACGAAATATCTGGAAAGAAACAACTGAGAAAGATTCTTTGATCGGTGTGTCTATGACGGGCATTGGTTCAGGTGCTGTATTAGGTTATGACATGACAGAAGCCGCAAATGTTGTTGTAGAAGAAAATCTATTAGTATCTAAACTAATAGGTATAAACTCTGCAGCACGGTGTACTACTGTTAAGCCTGCAGGAACTACATCATTAGTTTTAGGAACATCTTCCGGTATACATGCATGGCACAATGATTATTATATCAGAAGGATCCGTGTAGGCAAGAATGAAGCAATTTATTCTTACATGTTAGAGAATCATCCAACACTTATTGAGGATTGTGCGTTCAGGTCTCACGACACTGCTATAATATCAATCCCTCAAAAAGCTCCAGATGGTGCTATCATGAGAACGGAATCTCCATTTAATCTTCTAGAAAGAATAAAACATATTGCCACCTCCTGGGTAAAGCCGGGACATCATAATGGAAGTAATAGCCATAATGTATCAGCAACTGTTTCTTTAAAAGATGATGAATGGGATCTTGTTGGTAAATGGATGTGGGATAACAGAGAGAACTATAATGGTCTATCTGTTTTGCCTTATGATGGCGGTACATATACTCAAGCTCCATTTGAGGATATTGATGCACTAACATTTGGCAATATGGTTAAGCATCTAGATGATATAGATCTTACCAAAATAAAAGAGGATACAGATGAAACAAATCTATCAGGTGAACTTGCTTGTGCAGGAGGTGCATGCGAAATAACTTGATAATTATAAGCGGGAGGAGAGTAAAGCCAAGAAGGTTAAAGCCCTTACTCCCGCTTATTTTTAAATCATAATATCTTTGATATCTTGTCCTGAATTTAAGACATCTACATCAACCTTTTTTGGAATGCCTGACACAACTCCTTTTTCAGTAAACTGCCATATATACCATTTACTTTTATCCTTCATGTTAGGCTCATGCTTACTGTATCTTCCTATAAAGAATTTGTAATCTTTATATTGGCCCGCAAGATTTGCATTATAGAAACTGTTTACAGTATAGATTATTGGTTTCTTTTCAAACTCATCTTCAATTAACTTTAAAAAGATCTTAAGATTTTTATGATAAGTTTTTTTATCCCAATTTTTTCTTTCTTCAAGATCAACCATTGGTACTAAACTCAAGTCATTTTTATTGATTGTCTTCATAAAGTTCTTAAACTGTGACTTTGGATTAGAAGTTGTTCTGAAATAGTGATAACAGCCAACTGGTATATTGGTGCCTTTGGCTCCATTAATATTCTTTTGATATTTTGGATCTTGCCATGTGGCTCCTTCTGTAGACTTAACATATATAAACTTAATAGGTTTATTTTTATATGTTTTGACTTTGTTCCAATTGATATCTCCTTGGTAATGGCTGACATCTATTCCGTAGTTTTTGTATGCAGCATCTAAATTGCTTGTTTCTAATACTTTAACTACTTTTTGTTGTTTATATGGACATGAAGTTAGTCCTAAAAAAATAAAAGAGGTAATAATAATTATTCTCATATAGGTTTAATAACTCTAAATTTAAACAATTATTATTTAATAAAGAAATTACTCATCTCTAAATAGTTGTCCCATTTTTTTACTGCATATAATATAGGTATTGCATCTTGCCATTCTTTCTTAAGCTTTAATGTTCCGGCTCTTTTTCCTCTTTGATATACGTAGCTGCTATCTTTCCAAAACTCATCATCATCTTGCCACAAGTATGCAATTGGTGTATATATTGTACTTTTCAATGCTTCACCTATTTCACCCAAAGTTCTTGTAGAAGCTATTGGGGATTTAACCATTTGATATTGCTGCTCCATACCTACTCCGGGCCAGAAGAGTATTAATTCTTTATATGTTCTATCAAGTTGATATCTTATAATGTTTTTAAATCTTTTTGTAATATCATCATCATCATCATCCATTGCAAAAAGGCTACTAAGTATACCACTTAATGCTGCCATTGAAGCAACAATCATTAACTCACCCATACTTCTGTATGCGTTCTGAATTAAGTTTTCTGATCTTTGATTGTCCTGAATAATTCTTTCTAGAGTCCTGGGATCATCTGATGATATTTCCTCTAGATTAGTATAACCGTAATCATCATCACCATACTTTTCTAAAAAGGAGGTCTCCCATTTTTTAATGCCTATGTCTAAACTAGCTGCAGACTTGCTTACATGCCATATATATTTCCACCAAGAAAGATACCGACCTTCCATCCAGTTCAGATTTTCATCAAAGTATTCTGTACCAAATCTAGCTCTAACAGCCGGAGCTACCCATTTATGAAACTGAGCTCCTAACTTACCTAAAGTACTTGATTGCATTACCATTCTATCTTCATAGGCATAGTTACCGTGAATCTGTTTATTAACCTCTCTTATCCTATTACGGAGGTCATATCTGTACTGGTTATTCATGTCCTCCTCTTTTAATTTCATGGCATTGCCTTCTTTATCTTCAAACTTATTGCTAAGTTTTACAACTTTAGACCATTTTGGATCCAAAGTTAATGTTTGAGTTTTTTTGTCAAACTCGTAAGCATCATACAGAGATATTTGATCTCCCGTCTCACTGTTTTTAACCATTGTATCAATGACCATTGCTACACCAACTTTGGTTTGAACGTTCCATTCTGCAGCATCTTGCAATACATAACCCAAATCTAATCTTCTTTTAAGCCATGTACTATTAACTCTGTCTATTTCAGAGCCGGATTCACGGATATCTCCTTTAGTATCCATCATTCTATAGTATTCAACCATGGCTTCATATTTATTTGTAGGCTTTTTAACATCATAGCTATCTTTGCTAGTAGCCTTTTTAGTTGAATATCCTATGTTTTGTACTATAGAAGGTAAAAATCTTTGATTCCATAAATATGTTGATCTTCTATAAGCCGCGGCACTATAATGTCTTTGCCCTATAGCTTCTATGAGGTTAGAAACTCTACCCAAAGCATAGTTATTGAAGTTACCAAATGGATTAAACGCTACATATGAAAGAGATGAATACTTTATAAGACCATTTGCAGCTTTATCCATAAATCCTTTTGTAAGTTCATCATTATCATAATAAACCATGTGCATCCACTTCTTTGCTCTTCTTTTTACATTCTCTGCTTGTTTAGATCCTTTAGGTACAAACCTTCCTTGAAAGTATTTACCTAATTTTACCTTTTTATCTGCGGGTTGATATTCTCTTTTTTCTATTACTTTAACAAAAGCATCTAAAGTATCTTTAATATCACCCATAGTTTCAAAGTGCTCTGCCATGCCGGCAAACTTTAATAAACCATTTCCTAAATCTTTATTTAATTCACCTGCAGAAGGTCTGCTTTCAAGCTTTAATCTTTCACCTTCTAATAATGCAAGTTTTTGCTCATACTTTCGTATTCCAATTTTAGTTTTTGGATCAGCTTGTCTGGCTTTTAAATCTTGTATTTTCTGATCAATTTTTTCTAAGTCATCTGTTCTTCTTGGCACACCTGTATAAAATATAGGCAACTGATCAATTAAATTTCCTGCTTCATCTGCATATATAGTTCTGTTCTGAGCTGTTTCTACAAATAGATTTTTAATACCTCTAGTGGTTTTGGCAAAAAGTTTTGTAAATAACGGACCTCTACCTTTTAACTCCTGTAAAACCTTCCCTCTTATAAGGGGCACCCTTCCCACCATTTTATCTCTTTCATTTCTTGGTAATGAATCTAATAAATCATTATATGTTTCTGTGAAGAAAATATAGAACTCTTTTTTTGCTTTACCCAAAGCATCTAGTTGGTCATCCGGTCTCATGATCTCAGCATACTTTTTACTTGTCATAACCTTACCACCTCTACTTTCAGTACGAGCCCTTTTGTATTTCTTTTTAGGGACATACATGACAACATCTTTAATTATTTTCCCTGTATATTTCCCTTTAATTTTCTCAGCATATACAGGATCAAAATTTTCGTTACCTATCTTTTCAAAATACTTAAGCTGATATTTATTCCAAGCGTTATCTGATATTCCATCTTTTCTTTGCCACCAACCGTGTTCACCTTGTGGTACAAAGATCTCATGTTTTTTTCTTGCATCTTTAAACTCTTTTATATAGTAATGATATTCACCATCAATTGGCTGATCTGTTTTACTTCTGGTTTGAGCATTAAAGAAATTAGATATCTTTTTCTTTGCTTCTGCTAATTCAATATTCTTCTTTATATCTTCATCTGAAGCTTCAGCTAAATTTGTTACATCAGCATATACTTTGGGGTTTCCATCTTTATCTCTTGTAGCATCCATCAACTCATTGATCATGTCATAATACTCTTGCCCAATCTCTTCAACATACCTTCCTTCAAATTCACCATTTTTATTGAATACAAGCATAAAATCATAAAGCTTTTGGAGATCTTTTTCATCAGAAAGTTTTAATAATTTACTTGCCGCATTTCTTATTAGTATATCTCTTTTTTCAAGTTTATCATAAAGCTCTTGTTTTTTAGACTTATATATTTTATCCATGATAGATAAAAGTTGATCTCTTGATGTAGCTAAATCTCTTGATTGAAACTCAATGCCTCCTATATCTGTGCCCATCTTTAATAGATCATCAAGTTCAGATCCTGTAAATTCAAAGTTTGACCTATCCTTTACAACCTCTCTTACATAATTATATATGGCTTTGTCAATTAGACCTTCTTTTTTATTGTTGCCTATACCGGTTCCCATCATTTCATTGGCTTTACCAGATAAACGCCTAATCAATCTTATTTGTGTATTATTTAGTTCTACACTATCCCCAACTAGATAAAGACCTTCAAAAGTTTTTAAGAATCTTTCAAAATTTAGAGCATATGTTATGTACTCGCCTTTGCCAAAATTTTCAGGATTTTTTATATAATCTTCAAAAGACTCAATTTGTTTTAAAGCATCGCGCAATAATTCTGTATATATTTCAGATTTAAGCTTTCCGTCTGAAGTAAGGGCAAGGCTTACCATAGAAATAGAATTTCTTATACCAGTCTTAACCTCATCTCTTGTTCTGTCCATGTAAACATTGCTACGAACCATCTCCATAGCTTTGTCCTTTTCTATAAGACCTTTCTGATATGATACAAGCGCCTCTGTTATTACACTATATTCTAATGTATCTATAACTTCTGCTTCAGGCATCATTTCATCAGCTTTCAGCATTGTGTCTGTGTTGACTTTGCCGTTTTCATATTGCTCATATGCTTTATTTATTTCATCCTTTCTTTTTTGATTTACATTTAAAGGAATTAATAAATCTAGAAGAAGCTGTTCTTCAAATTGCGAATGTATTTGAGGATCACTTACAATTTGGAATTTGCCTGTATAAACATCCTCCCCATCTATTTTTTCAATATCAACTTTTATATGCCAAGTTACTGCTGATGTATCACTTAATGAGACCTCAAAGCCCATATTTTCAAGCATTCTTCTATATGCATTGACTTGAAGATTATGTTTTTGCTTTGTACTTAATTCGTCTTTGTTTGCCTGATAAATAATAGAATCCTCATTTGTTATTGTATAAGGCTTATCATATCTTTTTATGCGTTTACCTTTATGAGATATTAATTCATCAATATCATTTTTGCTGGTTTTTAAATCCATTATAGAAAGCTTTCCATCAGGATGTATAAGCAAAAGATCTATTGTTCCTGCAGTTTTTGTAGATTTATCATATACAGTCACTTCCGGAACCATTATAATACCAGCGGCTCTTTGCTTTTCATACCATTCAGATATTTCAGTGTAAGCATCTTTTGCATCCTCTTTAGATAAAATTTTTAACTCAACACTTTCTATAGGCATTATTGCAGCAACAGCTTCTAGTATAGAGCCAAAGTCTGTGCCAACCATTGTACTAATAGTTTCTTCTATTTCCTGCGGGCCTGATATTCTTGAACTTAAACTAGCATACTCTATTCTTTTACCATTAACCAAAGAATTCCAATCAAAGTATCTATGATCATCATTACTTATGTCTCTTGCTACTAGCGGTGCTCCTTCTATGTTGGGACTTGCTGCTAGTATTTGAACTTCTTTATCTTTAAAATCAATGGTTCTTTGAAGTAGTGCCTGCATTGCAGCTTTTTGAGGGTCATTGGCTATTTTATATATGTTCTCATAAGTACTTTTAAGTTTTGGAGAAAGGCTATATCTTATCTCTTGGGCTATACCGGGATTCATATTAAATACAACACTAGGTGTATTTAACATCTTTGCTATGTCTGATAATTTAGAATCAGAAGATAAAGCAGCTGTTGTATCTCCTTGTTCTAACTTTTTACCTGTTATATATTCATGCAGGTTAGATACAATATTGAAAAACCAATCTATAAAGTCTTTTACCTTTTTTAGGAAACCCTGTGAAGGTTTTTTTTCATATTGCTTAGTGAAGTGTCTCGATAATGTTTGGGTCACTTTTTCCAAGTTTATATGGGTTTTTGGAAGACCGGCATAATCTTCATCTATTCTAGACATTAATTCTGGAAAAGTCTTTGATGCCTCATCTAAAAGATTGTTAAACAGATCTACATTATCTACAAGCAATGACTCAACAAATGGATGCAAAATTTCTTCAGCTGCAATTTCGTCTGTAACCCTACCATTAACTAAAACAGCTACACTGTTTACAAAGAATGAATTAACCCGTTCAAAAGGTATAGGTTCATTTGTTTTTGAATCTTTTATTTTCTGTTTATCTGGTAAAGATTCATAAAGTTTTCTTGCTTTATGTGAATCCATAACTTGAATGTTAACACTAGGAAACATTCTTTGAAGATGGTTAATTATACTTCTCGTTCTTTTTGTTGGCTTAACATCTTTACTCTTTAAAAAAGAAGGAGCTTTGGAAGATTCAAACTCAACACTATTGCCAACGTAACTGATTACGTTCAAGGGAAATTTGTTAATCTTTAAAAACTCCTCAATCTGATGCTTTTGAACTAACAAATTATATTTTCCATTTACATTTCTTATGTAGCCTTTGTTTTCTAGATTACTAATAAGAATTTTTGTAAACTTTGATGATTGAAACTTATTAACCTTTTTTTGATTTTTAATTATAGCTTCAGCTTGATCAACTGAAGGTATGATATCAGTATTATTAAGATTTTGAAAATCATCAATAATTATTTGTACAAAAGTTCTATTCTTATACTTATTTTCAAGAGCTTTAAATTCAAGCGTATTTGGATTTGCGCAAGTTACTGCCATTGTTTTTTGTTTTTTATTTTACATACAACCAAAAAGAAAATCTAAAAACTTCTTCATTTCTACAGTTTCGGATGGTTCAATTAAATCTCTACCTTTAGCTGCCCTTACATAGTTTAAATTAGGCGTAATTAGTTTGAATGTTTCATCTAAAAGTTGATCATTAGATAAATCTTTCTTTAAATCTTGTTTTATACTTTTATACCATCTTTTTCTTAGAGTGTCGTTTGTTTCTAAATATTTTATAACTGCTTCAATTATCCAAGATTCAATGCCATTGATCTTTTCTGGGAATACCTCATTAGAATTTGTAAAATTTATAGAACTTTTTACAACACTTTTTTCAACACTTTTTTCAGAATCCTTTCCTTTTTCTAAAAAAGTTGATCCATCTTCATTTTCAGAAAAAGTTAAACCACCTAAAGTAATATCACCTTCATAATCAGCATTAGAAGGTTCTTCTTCATCTACCTCTTCTTCTTCATTAATCATTTTAGAGTATTCGGCTAAATCATTTGTAGATATTGTCTCACCATATATCCAACTTAATGGGCTAACATATGCAGACCCTACTTGAGGTACTTCTACGTATTTTGCATAAGTACCTACAGCACTTGTCCGCCCCACTTCATAAAGACTATCTTTTACAGCAGTAGAAGTATATGGCCCCGCATATTGAACTAATTGAAATATTTTATATTTACCATCAGCTTTCATTCTAAGTTGTGATGGAAATTCTAAAACTACAGGTGACCCTACTGCTTCTTGATAAGAACGCATTCCTGGAGTACTTAATTCTCCAAGTTGATTAAACTTAAATGATGTCAAATACCTAATGTTTGCTTTAAGAGCACCCCTATTACTAACCTTTCTATATTGAGCTTGTTTTTTAGGTCTATATGCTTTTGGACTCTTTACATCAAACTGAGCATCAATTGTTATTACATTTTGATTGGCATTGGACTTATCTAGATATATGCTGCTCTTTCTTGGATCTCTTGCTGATGCTTTTACTTTCTTTACATCTACTGTAATTTTAGTTATCTTTTTGCCATCTACTTCTGTAGTTTTTCTTTTTCTTGGTTTTTTTAATGATTGACCTAAAGCAGATAATGCATTATTTAAAGTATTATAATACTTAGGACTATTCTTTTTTACTCCTTTGAGTAAGCTGTCACTCAAGTAGTTTTGTATAACCACAGATTCATACCGACCTCTTTCAACTATTATTTCTTTGTAAACATCACTTAGATCTTCAATGGCTTTTGTTTCGTTTTCTTTTATATAAAACCCTTGCTCACCTGCTGATGTCCCTATGTTTATAATTTTTACATTTTGAGCTCCTTGTGCAATTGAGTTTTTTGCTTCAAGGGCTTGCCTATCAAGACCAGCCCCAGCTTCATTATCATAAAATATATATAATGTATCTGAATTATTAAGTATCTCTTTACTAAAGATAACTTTACTAGAGACTCTAACCTTTGTATTGGGATCATGAACTGCAATGCTTCCTATCTTTTTAACTTTATTCATATTAGATCTTGATGATCCATAATTAGTTAAAAAGTCTGTTAATGTATCTTCATAGCTTTCGCCAAACACATCGTTATATATGGTTGAATAAGTAAGTTCCGGAGTACCAAGAACTTCTTGAACTCTGTTTGCCACATCTAAAAACTCAGACATCATTTGAGGACTAAGAGAGTTAACTAAACTTTTGTATCCAAGCTGTAAACCATCCTTAACCATCATATAGTGAAGTATATCCATGGCTCCACTATGAGTAGCCGGATCTCCAAATAAATTTAAGAATGATGTTATTAAAGCATTCTTTTCTCTATACTCTAATCTTCTAAATGTATTTGCATCTGCAGTACTTATGCCTTTTAGGTTACCCACCTCGTCTGATGCTGTCGGTATAACGTATGAATCTAAAAAATAATTGTAATCATTATTCTGCAGTTCATTTATTTCCTTTAAGTCGTTTATACTTTTTACTATTTTTCCAGGAGTTTTATTTTCTAAATTAGGATAAACAAGGTCATTATTTAAAGAGTGAGGCCTTTGCTTATTTTCTAAATATTTTAAGTAAGCCTTTATTGTAAAATAAGACATGATATCTAATGAAGTCTTTTCTTTATCAGTCTTCTTTATAATAAAGTTTTTTAAGGCTCCTTGATATATACTTTCATAACCTATAGTTCTAGAAGTAAAAATAGCAGGAGTAATCGTAGCAAAATCAGCATATATTTCTAACATCTTTGATTGCCATGTCTTGGATTCTTTTCCGAATATAGGCTTAACATCAATAATTGGACTAGCTTCTGGCTGTAATCCCTCAATTAAATCAAGCTTTACCATTGTATCTCTATATGAATCAAAGCTGCTAAAATCTTGACCAAATCCTTTAACTAGGTTCATAATTTTTCCAATCTTTCTCGTGTATTGAGTTATGGTATTTGCTTTTTTAAATTGCTTTAGAACTCCTATTTGCTGAGCTAGCCTTGTCATTATGCTTTCTAATTCATTTACGTTTTCATTAGCATATTTTATAAAGTCGTCTTTTTTAATCTTATTTCTAAGATCTGGTAAAGGCTTATTTATTAAGTTATCTAAGGTGCTATTACTAACAGCTACCTCCGGGTCTTCATTTTTTAATTTATCCGCAGCCTCTCCTTTTAGTTCATCTATGGTTGATACAAGGGCGTCTATTGTCTCGGACACTTCCCCATCCATATTATAAAAAGAATCTTGAGATTCAGCAAGGCTTTGCTCGTAGTATAAATCTTTTATCACACTATTATGAAGCATTAAAACGGTTGTCTTAAGAGGCACTCCTAACGCAGTAGCATTTACAGCAAGAGCTAATGCATTTTTGCTAAGCCCTAATTTAGCGGCAAGTCTCTCTTTAGCATTATCCGTCATTGCCGTAATAAGAGCTGATATTATATATTGCTTTCTTTCTCCTTGAGACCCATCAGCTAATATTTCATTTTCTACACTAAATGAATTATACACTCTATTATTAATCTCAAGAGCTTCAGATACTATATTTCCGTCAATTTCTGCTACTGCAATTTTAGATTTATACTCTGTAAGAAGATTCATTACTAAGTTTGGTAATACAGCAGCACCAATAGAACGCGCACCTTCTTTGTTGTTTGCAGAACTAACAGCTTTTCCTCTAAGATTATCCGCATCTATACCCTCCTCAGCTAAAGATTCAGCTAGCGATGGATATGAATCCTTTAGCTCTGTCCATAAATCAGTTAAAATTTTCACATCAGCTGGTTCATAGGCTATTGCAATTTGACTTTGCTGATTGCCGTTTGCATCTAAAAATGGTTCATATTTTTTACCATTTGCATTTTCAGAGGATGTAGTAACACTACCTTTGTCATCCAGGTATAAAGGATTTCTTTTAGTTATATAATCATTACCAAGAAGAGCTCTTTTATAATCAAGTATCTCATTATTTAATACTGCAGAACTAGGATTTCTATAAGACTTTTTGTAATTATCATACTCTTCTTCAGTTGTTGGAAGTGCTAAAAGTTTAGAAGCCCTGTATGATCTTTCATTAAACCCATCTTTTAAAGCCTTTTTAAGTTCGCTATTTGTATACCAAATTTGACTATCCGTTAAAATAAGAACTTCACTTAAAGATGATGCTTTTTTATTTACCTGCTTGTTTGCATATTTAATATAGTCTTTATATGAATCCTTGTATTGCTCAAATACTTTTCTTTTTATGGGTTTCAGATAGGGTTCGCCTTTAGTACGTAGTTTATCTTTTACTATGTCTTTTGGCTCAAAACCTTTCAAATAAATCTTTTTATGGTCTCCTTTTTTATGTAAGATCACCCATTCCTTGCCACTTCGGGTAGCATTAATTTTTCCAAAGTTTTTACCACCACCAGATGATTTTATTATATCTAATTGTTTCTGTGCTTGTTCTAAACTATCAACTACCCATATATCAACAGGATCTCCTGTAATATCAACATCTGTTTTATGTTCATACATGTCAACAACTACATCATAGATTTCTTGATATTCTCCGGTCTCCTCAAGCTTTGAATAATATTCTTTTATATGCAGATAGAGTTTATCAATATCAAAATCCGCCCCTGATATTTCAATCAACTCTCTTGCTGACACAATACTTGATCCATAAACAGAAGGTAAAAAATCTACAAGTTTAACATTTGCAGCTGAGTGTTTGGCTTGAGATGGAATTCTTATGCCAAACATATCTGCTATAAATTTTGGTATATCAACATCAGTCTTAGATATCTCTTCTAAAACATCACCATCATGAGCTGCCATCATAGACTCCATATATCGGATCCCTGTAAATGTACTTTCATCTTTAGGATCTGTATATTCTTTTACATTAAACCTAAGTCTATCTAAAATTAAAACACCTTTTCCTTTTGCATTTTCTATTTCTTCAGCAAGACCTGCAATTCTGTCATTCTGAAAATTATCGTCATCATCTATACTAAAATAATCTTCATCTGAATAAGTTGATTGATGTTTATTATATCTTATAACTTCCTGTCTTTCTGGTGTTCCATTTTCATCAACACTATAAACCCTTCTAAAAACTCTAAATCCAAAATCACTAACCAATGCCGCACTTATACCTGGGATTTTTTCTGACATTACACCTTTACTAAAGTAGCTTAGGAATAACTGTTCAAACTTTCTTTTTGTAAGTGGGTTATTTAAGTTCCATTCTTGCTCTCCGGTATTTGGATCTATAGCATAAAAATCAATTTGACTGGATGCAGTTCCACTTGATTGTAATGCTGCTTGTGCATATTTTAGATAGCTGATTAAGTTTGTACTTATAGCACCAGCTTCATAACTATCATGTAATTGTTCTTGCGCATATTTTATGTCAAAATTAAATATTTGATTTCTTCTGTTTACATAACCCAAACTTAGCCTATCACTAATTGCTTTGTTATATGATTCTACTACAGATTTAATTGGGAAATCTTCTCCATTAATAACAACAACAGTATCTCCAGACAAATCCTGCTCACTTGTTATTAGGGTTTTAATTTGAGTAGGATCTGTTGCTATTATTTTATTAGATGGATTTATTACTTGTAAACCGTAGTTATCTGCATCTATAATCATTGCCTGTGAAGGATCAAGTATAGTATTTTTATTGCTTATATCTGAATGTTTTAACGTAATCTTCTTCATCATTTTAAGACCTGACAAAGGCATAGCCATTGCTATTGTTGCAGTATCACCAGAAGCCTCGCTAGCTTCAAATCTCTCCATATTGATCCTTAAGTTATGAAGATGTTCTGCGTTTTCTTTTGGTATTGTCCAATTACCATTCTTATCCTTTTTAGAGGTAAGCTGTGGTATCAAGAAGAACTTAGACATTTTAGCCATCACTTTTCCTGTAGCAGCTATAGTCTTTTTAGAGTTCATCATTTGCTGTTTCTCAACATAGAAAGCAAGCTCTTTTTTATTAAGCTCTACCCCGGCCTCCACCTTATCAAGAAGTTTGGAAAAGCTTTCATCAAATTTAGCATAACCAAAGAATTCGTGTCTAAAACCTTTTGCAGTACCGTAAGACTGGCCATCAGAATATTCTATAACCGTTTCACCAGATTCTCCAGTATACATGTTAACCTTTGGATTTCTTCCTAAAGCTTCAGGTTCTGTATATCCGAATATATGTATCTCATTTAAAGGCTTATATATACCTAATTTTGGAGCAGGTATTAAAAATTTTGCACTAACAATTGCGGCATTTCTATCTTTTGCTCTTTTAACTTTATCTATTGCATCTTTTAAAACCAGGGCTTCGTCACCAGAAATTAACTTATTTAATGCCTTTACATTTAAAAGATCATTTATAAATATTTGTTTTAAATTATAATCTAATTCATTGGTAAGATTATATCTTTTGTTTGCTCTTTCAATCATGATATCCGTAACAGGACTATTCATGTTATTTATACCATTAATTACAAAAGAAGAAAGATCTTTGTTATCAATGCCGGATTCTCTCATTAGATTTCTAAAGCCTATGTATTCTTGATCAATTCTATATTCAATAAAATTTAGAAAAGCATCATATGAAACATCGTCAAGATCATTTAATATATTTTCAATTGTAAGGTTTTCATATTGCTCTTCTGTAATGTCTCCGTTATTAAGATCTTTAGCTTTCTCTTGTAGTATAGCTTCCATCTTTTGTTTATAATCAACTTCAACATCTAAAGATTGACCTGAAGATCCAATTTCTTCATCTGTTAATTCATAAATGGCCAAAGAGCTTTTTTCTTTTCCTTGTAGGAATTTTGCTATCTTCTTTGTGGTTGTATAAAATATTTCTCCTTTAATGCTAAATCTAACATCGTGAACATCTTCAACTCTATTATCTTTGGAAACTACTAAATCGCCAAGCTCTTCAACTATAGCATCAAGATCATCCAGATATGTAGAGCTGTTATTATCAAGTTGATATCTTTTAGATCTAAGTTTTAGTTTTAATTGTTGATCTTCATTATTAAATACCGTCTTTCCTTCTACCTTGGATACACTGGATAAGCTAACAATGCCTACTTCGTTTTCTTGCATTGTAGGTTCAGATGAAGATAATATTATCTTAGAGCTACCTTCCTCCTCACTCATTAAAGATTTAAACTCAGATTTATCTATAGACATTTCTAATGTGACATCCCTACCTCTATATGTTTTTGTAGGTGAAATATATACACCTATATTAGAAAATCCATAAGCTCTAAGTTTTGGATCATCAACCTGACCTCTTATAGCTATGTCTTCGCCATTCTGATCTTTTAATAATGTTGCATTATAGCCAAGGTATAACTCTTTAGTCTGAGTGTTTGGATTTAATTCTTTTTTAATTCTATTAAATTCATCTATAATATTTGTAACAAAAATTTGTTTAGCTTCTTCAGTTAATACATTTCTACCTAAATCGTCCTTTTCTACAGACTTAATTATAGGCTGCATTTTTAAATCACCCGTATTAGATGCTTCAATAACCCTTATAAGAACGGGAGCTAAGTTGGTAACTACTTCCCTATTATTTTCATCCACTGTTATTACATCTGAAGCTGCACCAGACATTGAATTATAACCTGCAGTATATGCATTTATCAAAGCTACCATAAACTCTTTCTTTGTTAGGTCGCCATATGTTGATCCTTGTGATTCTACATCTTCCCCTGTAAATCCTGTCTCATCTTGAGTAATTGATGCACTAGTTTTTACACCCGCAATTCTGATTATTTTGTGTAATAAAGATTTAGACATCTCTCTAAACTGAGGACTATTTAGTATAGGATCATTTGCAAGAAGAGGATCTTTCAAAATTTCATCTAAAGCTGCACCAGTAGCATCATTTAATTCAGCCATGGTTTTTAAATGTAATGTTGGAACTTGATGTGCATAAACAAGATCACCATTTGGATTTACAAAAACAGAAGTACCTACACCCTCATCGTAAGGAGCATTATGAAATGCTATTCTCCTTAGTCTGTTATACATACCTTCATTTTCAGAATCACTTTTAAATATTTGACCGGGCGTTATTTTTTTACCCACCCTAATATTAACTCTTCTTTCAAGTTCAATTAAATCCTCTAGCTGTAAAGTTTGACCTAACCTTAACCCTCTGTTTACTAGTATCTTTTGATTATTAGTTTTTTGTGCTTGTGGTATTTTTTCTGCAATTGTATACATAATATACCCAATGCTAAGTTTAAAGCCAAGACCATTATATATGTTTATAGACAGCTTTTTACTCATATCTTCAAGGCCTTGATCTGTCATTGATTCGGGATTCTCAAGAACAAGTCTCATAAGCTCTAAAGCATCAACACCTTCTTCAAAACTCTTAATTGCAACTTTATCACCCTTCAAGACTTTTTGCCTAATGGTCTCATAATGCTGACCCCATTGTTCTACTTGAGTATTTGCATCGTCTCTATTTGCTGCAGTATAAGATGTTACATCTTTGTTTTCACCTCTTCCAAAAGAATGAATAAACAAGTAATCAACTTTATGATTTGTAAAACCTTTAATTAAAGCGTTGTATAGGTAGATCTTATTAAGATTCAAATTCTGCAAATTGCCAGCAATAACATCTTCTTTAGTTAGATTTAGATCAGTAAACATTCTATCTACAACTGCTTTTGTATGTGGGTTTGTTCTTGAAAATAAATATAGACTTTGCAAGAGCTCAACGGGATCATTTATACCGCTCATAGCTTTCATAAATCCTGAATAAACTTTACTAAAGTCAACAGGTACAATCATTTTCTCACCATTGTATAGAGTCTCATTGCCAAACATGTCCTTTTCAATAAGGGTAGTTGTGGACATATACCTCCTTAGAAATGTTGGTATAGACCTAAGACCGCCTATCATAGAAGCATCAAGATTATATTGGTCTACATTTCTTAAGCCATATTCTCCTTCAAACTCGTCAGACTCATCTTCATATATTTCAACTTTAACATCATATAATTCAAGTTGATTTATGACATCTGTCATTATTTCTCTACCCTCTTCATACTTAAATGCAGCATCAATATTTCTTAAAGATATTTTTTGCTCACGACTTAAACTTTTTTGATATTGAGTATTCTTTACACTATACTGTTCCTTATATATATTAAAAGAATCTTGTATTAATTTAGCAGTATCTACACTTGCATCAGAATTTTTCATCGTTTCATTTACTACTCTTGCAACTATTTGAGAAGTAATATTGGAAGCAACATCAGCATTTAAATATTTTGTTTCAGTATTAGTCTTTTTATATATGATTTTATTAGCTTCTACAGTTATGCCCTCCGCTGCAGATTCTGTAAACTTATTATTCTGAATAGAAGTATTTTTAAATTTACCAGAATCAATCATCTCATACAAAGACCTAAGCTCGTTAGATTTATAGTTTGTAAATACAGATCTTATCCATGTAAGAATTCTATTGAATAAAGATTTAATGAATGAGTTTGTTTTTGTTGATTTTGGATTTTGTTTAAACATCTCAAACTCATCTGCCATATATTCTTCTAGAAGGTTTTTCTCTAATTCATTTGCAGACATTATCGTATATATTTCTGCTGAATTCTTTAAAAGATTAAGAGCTTCAGTTAAAGACTTTGCAAACACACCAGGAGAAATCTCATACCCTTTTTTAGAGTTGATCTTGTCCATTATTTCTTTTTTAGCGTAAGCATAGTAAAGATCCTGTTGCTCTTTAGTCAACAACATTCTAAACACAGAATGAAAAGCCTCGTGATATCTAAATGTATTTTTTGCACCTGTGTAGATTATACCTTCTATTTCAAGTCCTTTAGCTAGATCTTTAAGGGCTATTTGAAATTGACCAACGGTATATCCATTTGCCTTTAGGTTGTCAGATAGGGTTGCTATATCTTTTATCCTAATAAAGTCTGGTAGATTTTCAGAAGCCCATGAAATAAAAATATCTATATTTTCTACATCTTCGTTTGAAAGATCTGAAGAAACAGGTATGATTTTATTTGCAGCCTTTAATTTTTTATTTATTTCTTCAATCTCCTTGTCAAGCTTATCATGCCGTTTTTGATCTTCATCAGAAAGCTCCTCTCCTGGGTCATATTCATCTATAATGTCATCTATCTCAGTTTGTATTTCCTGTTTTCTAAAAACCAACTCCTTAGCTGTAAATTTGGTTTCGTTTTTTGCTTTTTTTATTAGTTCTAAACCTTCAGAAGTTAGTCCATCACCTTCATCTACAGCCGGACCCTCAGATTCTTTTCCTGGAGTTTCTTCATCTGTTTTAGCTTGAGAATTAATAGCTTGAGCCTGAGCAGCTTGAAAATCAATACCCTCAATATTGATCATCATTTTTCTATCTTTTCTAATATTAGAATTTAGATTAACTGTACTTGCATCAGCTATTTCTTTTGCAGTAGCGCTTTCAGCAAAAGATCCTCTAAAAGAGTCTTCAGTTATGTTAAATTTTTCAAAAACGCTTTCTTTAGTTTTGTCTTTATTTTCAGTAGATTGGTCGCCTGTCTCAATATCAAGTGTAGATGTTACTTTTATAGTAGTTTTTTGATTTAAAGAATCAAGAATTAAAGGTAAAATCTTTTCACTTGATAGATCTTTGAATTCTTCATATTCAACATAGGTACTGTCTTCATATTTTTTTGTTCTTCTATTAAAAGCACTAAACTGAATATCTCCATCCTTAGTTAACTTCATTTCAAATGTATAACCAGGCTTTGCAGCTATAAAAAAGGATTCATTAAAGCTTTTATTGAATTCAGTATTAAACGGCACACTAGGATAGCTTTTCTTTTTGGTTTGCTTTCCCTCTGTGGTCATAACAAAATCAATACTATCTTGCGTTTTCTCTGCTTGAACCTTCAACTCTTGCATTAGCGCATTTAAAACATTAGGTTCTAATCTTGCAGACTTAAGCTCAGCAAAAGACCATATACCTGAAGGGCTCTTTATTATCAATTGATAGCGAGAGCCTTTTGTTGCAGCCTGATAAATATTTGACGCAGACCCTATATTTTGAGCTTCTTTTACTTGTTTTGTTATTTTTTGTATTTCTTCAGCAGTTGCTTTTCCATTTTTCTTCTTAACAATCAAACGGCTACTTCGCGTATTGGTTTCTTCATCAATTGTTGTGTTCTCCACTATAACAAAAAATCCATCAACATCATTATAGTCAAGTGCCTCAATAGGTGTGGGCTGCGTGTTTGGTTGGATAAAATCCATTTGACCCAAGGTTGTATTGAAACCTAAACCTTCAAGATCTTCTGTTGTTAATACAACTGTTTCACCCTCTTTAATACCTTTCTTATCAAGAACCTGAATAAGATGTGTCTGTATAGCAAAGGACTTATGGATATTATCTGCATCTGTATCTGATAAGCTGGTTCCCTTGAAGACTTTAGCCATCAAGGTCTTTTCCATTATAATTGGATTTACTTGTGCACCATTATCTTCATAGAATTTGACATCACCATTAGGAACATATGCTATAATGTCTTTGAATTGATCTCTTTTAGCATCAAGTTTTTTCTTAACAGATGCCGGAAGAGCATTCATTCCTTTTTCTGTTAACCTAACAGCTATTGTATAACTTTGACCAAAGAACTTAATGTGTTTATTAGACTCCTTACCGGATATTCTTCTATCTTGTTCTTCACCTGCTTTTGGATTTGTTGATACAACTAATTCTATTACACCCTCCTCATCAGGTAAAGAATTTAAGATTGATTGAAATCTATCATATATCTGCTCCTTTGACTCACCAGGTTCTTTATGAGGCTGAAGCATTGTTGCTTCTTGTCTTTCAAGACGAATCTTGTCCCCTAAATTGTATCCTTCAGCTGAACCTACTACATCAAATATATTTGCAAAGACACTAGCATCTACTCTAACAAGTTTAGCATTTCTTTTTTCTATACTAGTTTCTTTTAGAACAGATTCATAACCTTCAGTTTTTGGAAGTATAAAGAGAGTTTGCCCTTTACTTTTTGCTAACTCCTCTGGTGTTGCCATTACAATAAACTCTTGACCTTCATCATAAGCTGTATTAGTCTTTTTTCTCTTAGATCCAAATTGTAAAGTTTGTTTAGATTTTAATTTTATAACGGCACCCTTTGACAAGGTGACTCCGGCAAATTCATATGAGTCAAGGTCTTTGAATTTTTCAAGATACTGTTTAGCTGCATCTTCTGCATTTTTTTTGCTATCAAATATCTGATTTTTAAATACACTCTTTCCAGCTTTATCTTTTACATAGTAGCTAACAATTTTTTCTCCATTAACTAAAGTGCTAAACTCTATTATAGATAATCCACCAACATACCCTTTAATAGTTTCGCCAGTATTTACTGGAGACCTATAAGTGGAGTCAAATACACCAAGATTAAAACCTCTTAATGCAAATTCATCTTCTACGTCCTCATTATCAAGATTAACTTTCAACCACTCTATAAATCCTTTATCTGTTTTTCTTATCTCTTTTTTCTTATTTGCTTGGATATCTAAATCTCTTATTGAGTCATTATACCATATTTCCTTTAGTCGTTTATATGCATTTACAATATTTCGGGCTTCTTCTGTTTTCAAAAACAGAGCCATTGTAAGTTCTTCAGATGAATCAACATCATTGTCAATAGTTAATACACTTGATACAGTTATGCCTTTACGAGATCTTTCAAGTGCCTCAAATAATACAGGATTTGAATCTGCAGATATTCCCCCTAACTCTTGAAGATTTAGTTCTTTTTCAACATCTTCTGTTTTTTCCTTCTCTTCAGCTTCAACTTCTTCTGTTTCTTTTATTTCAGGAGCAACTATACTTGTAAATTTTTCTTTTGCAACAATGGCTTTTTCATACAGATCCTTATCATCTACTGGGTTTAAAAGGGTTCCTTCTGGTCCATAAAAATCAGTTAAAAAACTTGGCTTAAGTATCCCCGTATTTTTATATTCCTGCAACATATAGTTGTACTGATTTATATCAACAGTAATATCGTCTTTCATTAAAGCGTTCAAAAAGTCATTGATCTCTTTTGTCAATATACCTTGGTCAATCAACTCTTTAAAAAGTCTTACTCTTTCTTTCTGATAGCTCTTATAGAATTCATATGTACGCTCTTGTATTTCTTTAAATACTTTAGGATTATTTAGATATTCAATTGTTCTATGATAAATCTTTTGTCTGTTATCTAAGTGATTATGATCAATGATATCTTTTAGTACATCATCAATAGCTGATTCATCTACAAAATCATCATTATACTTTGCTATGGTCTTTAAATAATCAACCAAAGGCTTTTTTAATTTATTAAAAGATCTTCTGTCAAAAGCTCCTTTATTTTTACCTTCTTTTTTAGTGGCGTACTTTTCATTATGAAGGATCTCAGATATGGCCGCTAAGTTTTTAAGCTTTTCTATTTTTTCATCCTTTATTTTTTTATTTTTATCACTATCATCTAAAAATTCAACTTCATCCTGTAGAGTGGACATTTCTTTTATCAAGGTATCCTTGTTTAGGATGACTGTTAGGTCTCTTGCTGATATGCTTTTTAATACAGGATGTGCAGCCAATCTACCATAAATTGATTCTGCCCTTTCTCCAGCTCTTTTAAATCCATCTTGAGTAAATAGGTATAATAATCTTACATGCTCATAAGCATTATAGGAATCTAAAGAATCGTTATACGCTCTGGATCCTTTTTCATATTGATTGGGATTTTCAGGATTAATGAATTTATTTTTATTTTTTTCATATATAACACCAAAGTCATCAATATTATCAATCATACTTTGAATACGATCTCTTGCCTTTCCGGATTTAATTTCTTGTTTAGATACAGTAGGAAAAGCTTGAGCCAATTCTTGATTATCAAGCTTTAGCATATTTTTAAGCTGATTTCTAAATAAATGAGACATGCCATGTCTATATACAGATTCAATTTGTTTTAATTTTGCATAGTCTTTAGCATCTACAACATCAAATTGAGTGTCATCATATCGTTTCTGTGCTATAAGATCCTCCATAGAATCTTCTACTTTTCCTATGTAATCTTTAACTTGATTTTGATCAAGAAATTTTAAGGTTGTTGTGTCAAAAACTGAATTGAATTTATCAGCTTGTCTGTTATATGCTTTATTAAGTGTATCAAGAGCAGTTTCTCTTAATTTATTTTTGTTTTCTTTATACTCATTAAATTTCTCTTTTCTAAATACTTTATCATACAATAAGGGGCCTTGTTCAAAAACTAATTTTTGCGGGCCTTGAACAATCCCACCCATTAAAAAGCCCGACATAAATGTTTCAAACCCATGAGAACTCAATTGAGATTCCACGGCAGAATGAAGAGAAGCTTTATTTAATGCAACAGTACCAGCCAAAGGGTCTCTTAATAAGGACTCATAGTAGTGCTTGACACCATGGGCTACTGCTTCCTGATAAACTTCTTGCACACCTTCGCCAAGGTTTGCAGAAAAATATCTTAAAGCTCCCATACCTATAGCTTTAGCGCTACCCTTTACACCTAAAGCTTTAATTCTTTTGGGTGCAGATTTTATACCTGTACCTACATCCTCTAAAACATCTTTAGCTATTTTGCCAGTCTCATCCCTAAATGGTTTAGTTTTTATAAATCCTCTTGTGTGTTTTCTTCCCTCACGGCTCATAGCTCTACCAAGAGCTGTTCTAAAACCTCCCATTGCCGTTCCTAAAACTAGCTGGTTAGTTAAGTAAATCATAGGGGCATTCCACATCTGGGTTTCAAATGATGCTTTATTGGCCTTGTCCAACACATCACCCATCTGTTCTTCAGTAACATCTCCACTACCGGTAGCTTGATTATCATAGACCTTATTAGAATAACCTAGTGATATCATATCATTATATACCATGCCCGCCTCCATCTTAGCTTCTGATAGAGCCAAGTTAAAAGATCTCATATCACGATAGAACCCGCCAAACATAATGTTTGTTTTTGCAAGATTTTTAACATTTTGTGCGGAGTTTTTAGCTGTTTGTAGTCTTTTATATGCCGACACTGTTTCAGGAGCAACCATTCGTGCTATAAATGTTCCAGCTTCTTTTCCAAATTTGGCAGCATTAAAAGATTGCCTTGCTCTATTTACATCGTTAAGATTCTTGAGCATATCTCTAGTAGCCTTATAAGTTTTGGTTACATCAAAATAATTAGCATAACTTTTGCCTATATCTTTTACAGACTTTAAAACCATACTTCCCAACTTAGCCCTTCTTGTCATGCGAGCACCTTCTATAGTCGCATCTGCCGCCCATCCGGCCGGTCCTGTAAGTGCTATACCTGCTTGAACAGCTTTTATTGCTAACTCTTCTGCAGCAATTGATCCAATTATACCAAATGTATAACCACTTTGAAGAATAAGATTATTTGCAAATGCCCCAGAATCTGTAGAATTACCAATAGCCATTGCATCTGAAAATTCTTCAGCACTAGCTAGATCGTGATCTGATATGTAGTCATCAACGCTTCCTCCAAATCCAATCCAATCACTAACGCTTCTGTATGGACTTAAAAATCCAGTACCCATAAGTCCACCTAACTGGCCCCACATTCTGCCTGCATTATCAAACCAATTTGAATTGGCATTGTAATAAGAGTCATTGTCAGCATAAGGATGCCAACCAAGTTCTGCAAATTTATTATGGCTGTAATATCTATCAAAATTTGTTGACTTTATTCCTGACGCAATAGGATCTGCAATTTTAATTTGATCTGGTTGTTTTGTTGGTGAATTTGAAACATCATTCATAAATCTCAAAACACCCTCAGAATCATTTAAGCTAGGTGGGCGTTGTTGAGCAACTGGATCATATGTATTAGTTGCTTTATTTGGATATGGAGAATTCATATTGCCAACAGCGGGTATAGAATAGTTATTAACTATTGATGCCTGATCTAAAAGTGCCTCATACTTTGGATCAATATTTTCATCAAAAATATCAAGCTCAGGTGGAATCTCTATTTGAGGTAAATCTTCAAATACAAACTGATCGGTAGGTACTCCTGGAGCAGGAGATACTGTTTCATTATTTGGTATTATATCATCTAATGCCATATGCGGTTATTTTTGAGATCTCTTAGCATTCATCTCATTGCCATAATTGTTATTAGCTACAAGGTATAAACCTTCAATAATTTTTTGAACCTCATTGTCAAGAGCATATCTGTCTGGACCTAAATTCTTTGATAAACTTCCAGCAACACTATAATTTAATGTTTCGGGATCCCATACTACAGGTTGTGTTTCAGCAATATAATTGCCGGAAGCATCTTGAAAAACTCTTACACCACCTCCTCTTATAACAGGCTCATAATATTGAGCATCTTCTGAAGTTGATATTGTAGATGCTATATTTGAAAAATTATACTCACCAAATTTTCTAGGATTTATATCACTAGATTTTTTAACCAGGTAACTTGCGGTTTTATAATCTTCAATATTCTTACCTTCAAGAAGTCCTCCTGTTTTTGTGTATTGATCTAACCAATCTGTATCAAATGTTATAGATGCTTGTGAATATTCAGATTCTAATTTTTCAGGATCTGATTGAATATGTGGTTGATAAGTTAACACAGCTCCAGGATAATCTGATTTTGTTGCACCTTTAACTTGCATTCTATTTAAATCTTGAAAATACAAGTCAATAAGTCTCTTAGCAACCGTACCGTCTCCCATCTCCCTATCCCCAACAACTTCATCAATATCATCATAGCTACCTCTAAACCATGCAATTGGATTATACCAACCTTCACCCATAGCATCTTTGGTTAGTTCAGATTCTCCCACCTTACCTGAGTAAAGATAAATATCTTGCTGAGGTGTTTGGTTTACTTGATTATAGAAAGACTCAAACAAAGACATCGCATCATCTGAAGGATTTAAAGGATCAAGTATCGCACTATATGTGGGGTTGCTTGATATTTCTCCAGAATTCATCAACGATGGATCTATACCTTTAAGTGCTTGAGCCACATCATACTCTTTATAAAGAGGAGTATACGGGACCCCTTCTTCTAATGAGGTAGCTGCAAATCTATTTAGAGATCCATTTAATGTTGCATTAACAATATTTGATTGCATATCATATAACTCTCCGGCTTGCATCTTTGCTATTGTATTGTCAAATGCTTTTTTATAGCGTGAGGGTAATGGACTTCCACCACCAACAAGCCCATAGCTACCAAGAGTTCCCAATAATGATGAAGCAGCTCCCCCTATTTGTTGACCACCCATAAGAGGATTTCCAAAATCCTCAGCCACGTATTCTCTATAACCTAAAGATCCAACATTATCACTTAGGTCTATATTATCAATGTTAACCTCTTGTTGTTTGGCATATTGAATAACTTTTTCTATATATTCTTCTCTTGACAATATATCAATTCCTTCCGATCTTTTACCTTTATTTATTGTTGTAAATATTTTAGGTAAGCCCTGTTCATAAGCTTTAATAATACCTTCTTGATCTTTTGTTTGAGGAATAGTTAAGGCCTTTATAAAGTTTTCATTTGCTGTTTGATATAATTGTGCAGAGGCGGCATCAATTTGTCTTCTTTTGCCAACAGTTGATCTAAATTTTTCAGCCATATCTTGATATAATCTGCCATCTAAATCAGCAGCAAATTTAGGTCCTGCACCATCAGCAAGGCTTCCTCCAGAAATAGAAGCACCTTTAAAGTATCCCGCCATCTCAGTAAAAAGACCCTCTACTACTTCAGGGTGGTTCTTCATTTGTTTTTTAATTTCCTGAAGGGTTCCTGTAAATCCTTTTATATTGTATTTGCCATTATTAGATGGATTTATCTGCCTATAAGCATCTAAAGCTAAAGTAAGCTCTTCTTGTAAAACGCCTTGCAGGGCTTTCCCTTTAACCTTATCTTGATATGCCAAAAAGTCAAAATCTTCAGGCAGCTCTCCATCTTCATTTGCTAATCCACTAGTTGTACCAGATAAACCATACTCAATATTCATTCCACCTAATAAGTTTTCTAGCGGATTCTTTTGATTCTCAGCACCAAGCTCATAATCAATTTCTTTTAATTTGTTTGCATGCTTTATCTTTTCCAAATTTTCTTTTATTTGAGCCTGCATCTGTATTTTTGCTACATCATATTGAAATTGAACTTTCTTTTTACCATAGTCGCTTGCTTTAAATTCAATCTCTTTATCCATACTAGCATAGCTTATAGCTGCAGCTTGAAGATCATCTTCCATATTGTAGTGCATAAGAAGTCCATAAGCTTTATTCAAACGACTATTTAAGCTTTGATTATCATCCATCATGCTATTTGCAAGCTCATTTTTATTTCCATTTAAAGCATCAATTGTCGCCTGATATTTAGAGTTTGTTTCGCTCATTACTTTAGATTCATCAGACCCCGGTATAACGCCATATTGTTTAGAGTAATTCTCCCATGAAACAATAGTGCTTCTTTGTTTCTTAAGGTCATCTTCAAGTTTTACATTTTTTGCAGCAATAAACTGCTGCACTCTGCCTATCTGTTCATTGGCCCAAGCAGCTTGCCCATCTTTAATTGACGCAAATTGTCCAGCTTCTAAACCTTTACTAGCAAACCTTCTTGACCTAACAAAAGCATCCGCCCTATATGCATTTACAACTCTTGGATCATCTTTCAACTCTCTTTGCGCATCCTGTAATGCCTTAGCTGTTATGAGATCTCCATTTTTTCTACTGATCATCCACATCCCATCTTTTGATGGTTCTGTAATTTTAACATTATAATCCTGAGACTTCATGTAATCCTTTGCCCTTCTATATAGATCCGCATTTGGAACGTACTTAGGAGCTGACATTTTTAATGCTTCTTCTTCAGTTGCGTTAATAAAATCCTCCATTTCATACTGCATTTTCTCAACACCGGTTTGCCAATATAATTTTCTTTGTTCTTGACTTGGAGAATTTTGCAACATGTTAGCATACTGCATATCAGTTTTATATTTCTGAGTTGTGACCATATCCTTGACAATAATGTCTTCCTCAAAGAATGGCTTAAATAGACCTTTTGCCGCTTCAACATTTTGCATAACAGATAAATCTGAACCTGAAACCTTTTCAAGCTTTGCACTTAAATCTGTAGCATATTGATTTCGGATATCTTGAGTGTCAGACCTAGAAAGATCTCCATAAACAACTTTACTGTATAAATCGTTTAATGCTTTATAGTTTGTGTTATACCTATCTGTTTTAACATCTAATATATTAGATAGGAACTTATAGTCTGGCGTAAAGTGCTCCAGTTTAGGAAAATATTGAGGTACGTTTGGTATGTAAGTTGCCATAATACTAAATTAAAAAATTTTTTAAGTTTAAGTTAAACTTCATCTAACACTTTATAAGTTTATATTCCTGTCTGGCCAACGTAAAATGGAGTAGCATATCTTTTTAGTCCGTTCTTTTCTCCACCATGTTTTTGACCATAACCGCCAAGAGGATTAGCTCTCATCTCTTGTTGAATATTAGTTTCTTCAGGAGATATATTTTGGTTATACATCGCATACTGAGTCATTAAACCCTGCATTATTTCATTGGTTGGATCTTGGCCTGTTGCGCCTTTATATTGCTTTGCTAATTCAGCATAAGGTGCTATAAATCCATAAGGATCTCTTTGTTTTACAAGATCAAAAGCTTTTGAACTAAACTGACCAATCTTTCCTCCGCTCATTGGATTAATCCGATAATAATCCTGAATAGAGTTTAGGTTATATGTATTAGCTCTGTTAGTTACAGCATTAGCTAAAGCATCTGCATATTGCTCTCTGTCAAAGTTTCTTTCATCGGTATATAATTGAAGAACTCTTTGAGTATCATCGTACTCTTTAACTTGTCTCCTGTCTTGCTCTTGATTAGCTATTGTATCAAATCTAGCTTGAATTTGTTTTCCTCTGTTTATTGTTCCAACATTTCTAGAATTAACTCTTCCAATCTCATCTGCAATCGCTGTAGCAGCCTTACCTTGGGCTTGTGCAGTTCTTGCAGCTAAAGATTGAGGGCCACCAAAAGCCCCGGCAGCTTTAGTGTTTATTGCAAGTTGTTCATTTATTGCAGCAATTGCTCTTGTTGGGTCTTCCAATGCATAGTCAACTTCAACCCTTGTAACAGGAGGCTGAAATGGTAAAAACATTTCCCTATCTCTTTGAGCAATTGCATTCATCTTTAAAAGATCTTGTAACCACCATTGAGCAGAAGGAGCATTGCGCGTACTTGCGTATCCAGGAACAGCTGGAGATTCTTTTATAATTGTTGTAGGATCATCTCCTTCTTCTTCTACTATTTCTGTAATTCCGGGCGCATCATAAGCAAGGGCATATGCGCTATATGTATGAGTGCCAAACTTACGATCAAAGCCCTCTCCAGCTCTATAGGTAGGATCTGTTTCTTCTTTAAAGAAATTATAAGGAGCATACTCTTCAAGAGGTATGTTCATTTTGTTAGCTATCTCTTTAGCTTTTTGTTTGTATTGTCTTTGGAATTGCAATACCCAAGCACCACTGCCGTCAGAATAATTATAACCTTCTAAATCTTTAACCCACGGAAATCTTCCTTCAAAATCTGCTTGAGCTTCTAGAGTACTAATATCATGAGCACCATAGTAGTGACCATCAGTAGTTTCAACTCTGCCTTGATGTTTAGGCCTGGTTAGTGTTCCTCCTTTAACTAAAGCACCGTCTATAACCTCACCATCATTTGACTGCCACATTTCTCTGTATTCTTCAGTATTTGAATCATAGATAGTGATCTTTCTAGCTCTTACTTTTCTTTTAGCACCTGAATCTGGATCAACTACCTCAATATCATGCTCTGGACTCTCCTCTACTGTTTGTTGGTTACCATCCGCTGTTTCAGGAACAAATGTGCCTTCTCCATTTGCCATTATATTAGCACCAGACGTTTGATAAACGTTATCTTCAGGAGGCTGATAGCCATAATATTCAGGATCTGTTGGATCATAATTTTCATTATATGCAGGTGCTACATCTTCATCTGTATTAGATGGCTGAAAGGTTGTCTCTCCATATATATCACGAGCTACCACTTGAGGACTCTTAAATGGATTATCTGATGTGTTTAATAGCCATGATGGAGCTTGTAAACCAAGAGATGTATATTTGTTCCAAAGATCTAATTGCTCTTCATTTAAACCAGAAGGTGGTTGAGGTGTTTCCAACTTCATTCCCATTCTCCACTCTTTATTACCCTTTTGTGCTTGAGGCAGTCCTTGAGGCAGTCCTTGAGGTGGCATCATTTCAGGTGGCATTTGATTAAGAGTAGCATCAGCAGCTATCTGAGTAGAAGATGCATCTATATTTTGCATTTCAGTGTTAAGCTCAATATCTGACTCTAATGGAATAGGTGCGGGTTGAGCTGACTGATCTTCTGCTTTAGGCTGCTCAGCTGATGCCAGCATTTGTTGAAGCATCTCCAGTTGCTTTCTTTGTTCAAAAGGTAGAGCATTTATAGTTTTTTGTCTGGCTTCTTCTTCTTTAATACCTTCAACCTTAGATGTAAACTCTATAGGATCTACACCAATAGAAACCAAGTGTGGGTGTGATGCTAGAGGGACCCCGTCTGCAAAGTCTTTCTTAAGTTCTTGCATAAATGCAAGCTTTGATAACTTTGGTTTATTCTTGTCAAGCATTAGCTCAGCAGATCTAACCTGCATGTCATCTGCAAACTCATCATTTATCTTACCATAGTATTCATTTAATTGGAAGTTCTTAGATATCTTAGCTGGAGTTAACTTCTTTTTAGAGGTTATGTCCATCTCCTGCATCTCGCTTTTTGTAAACTTTAGTTTTTTTGTATCTGAGTAAATAAAAGATTGCTCTGGCAAAAACATTGGCACCCCACCACTACCATGCCTTGGTCCTTTTATATCGTATAGGCCAAATTCACCATCATTATTAAGATCAGTCAAAACAGTTTCTCCACCTTCCGCTTCTAGATTAGCTTGATCTCTTGGTACAGAAGCAAGACTATAGCGAACATCTGCAGAGGTTGGCCCTAAATCTTCAGAACTACCAGTAAAAGTAGTGAGACCATAATCTTGCTGATCTCCCGTAACAAAGCCACCATGCTTTTTAATTTCTACTATTTTACCATCTTTCAATTCAAAACCTTCCGGTAAACTATTTATTTTAATTTTTGCCATCTTTATAATATTTCAATATTAGCACCCGCAGCAATAAGCTTTGCTATAGTCTTACTGTCAACATCTAATTCCCCACCCTGTTTACTAAGATTCATTTGAGATGAGAAACCTTGTCTATATGCATCATAACCACTAGGAAGATTAACACCAGCTATTACATCTCCTTCTAATCCCGTATTAACATCTACACGCCCTTGATCATCATCATAATATGTATCAGGCTGTTGCCAAGCCATCATTTTATTTCTTTTTTGTTTAAATCTTTTTCTATCTAAAACATTATCTAGCATGCTAGCATACATAACCGCATTAGCTAAAGGTCGAGTTCCTTTATCTAAGGCATTAAGGGCTTTGCTTTTTACAGCTTCTTTATTTAATTTTTTTTCAACCGCAGGATCAAGATATGGTTCTTTTACTGTTGGTTCAGGATCTGGAGTTTTTAATAACGGAGTCTTTGGGGTTTCTATTTTTTCTAAGGGGTCACCCTTAATAAAATCAGAAAGGCCGCGCCCCACATTGTAGTCTGTACCTTCTGGAGCAATAACAGGAAAATCATCCATATTTACTCCATAATTTTGGCCTTCTTTTACTGGTTCAGACTTTTGGTCTTCTGTTTCATAAGGGTCACCAAAGGCCGGTGCCCCAGGGCTTGTATTAGTAGGACTTAAATCTACTGGTTCCTGCGTTTTTTGTATAGATTCTAAAGCCCTGTCAATCATCCCCCAAGATGGTAGCCCGACTTGAGCTTTAGGAATAGAAACCCTTGCTTTTCTTTTATTTGGAATTGTTACCCTTACCTTTTTCATATGCTTAATTTATAAATTCAACAGTACCGCCCATTGCATATACTCTTTGTATATCTGCTTCAGACAGCATTCCTTCATAACCGTCATAAAAAGGTTGACCGCCCGCAGCATAATTTGGAGCTACAGATACAGCAGTATTTCCATGTCCAGCAGCCGTTGTTCCAATAGGAGCATTGCCAAGCATTCCTTGATATCTAACAATTTCCTCTGGTGATAAACCCATTCTACTAAACATATCTTCTTTATAAGCGTCTGCTGCACCAAGAAAAGGTGTTAATTTATTTGCATTGTCTACTATATAATCTGATGCTTTAGCCCAGCGAGGATACGAAAGAGCCGCTCCATCATGCCTATCATAAGATCCTGAGTTTGGGTTCTCTTCAGAAAGTTTCTTATATAGGGCTACATTTTTATCAAACTCATCAAGATCATTTGAATCAATACCAGCCTGATTAGCTTTAAATCTTATATTATTCTGAGCTTCAGGAAGATCTCCTCCGTATCTTTTAAATGGAAAGACCCCTTTTCTTATTGCCTCATAAAATGGACTATCATTCTCTGTGTCCTTCACAAGCCAAGCATTTTGAGACATAAACCATCTATCTGGCATGTCATCGGGGACATCACCCCAGGTCGTTCCAAAGTGCATGTTGGCGGTATCTGCAGCTGTTGGTGTTCCAGAAGTAACTATACCAGAGGGATTATCCCACCAGTTGTTGCTAAAAACAGAGTCACCGTAGAGTTGCAAATTTGGAGAATCTGGACCTGACAAAGAAACTTCAACAGGTTCACCATTATATCCTTTGTTTTCACCACTATAAAAATTACTCATTAACTTTAACGTAGCAGGATCTCTATAATAATTCTTTTTTGCATCCTCCATTAATTTTTTCTCTGTAGGGTGAGGCAAAGGTATTCTAGAAGTAGCTTTGTTAAAATCTAGATTAGGTGAAATTTGAGCTTTAGGTAGACCACCGTATCTAAATTTTGGCGCAGGAATAAACCTTGTAATTTCATTGGGAACACCTTGTGATATCAGCCATTTAGCTGTCTCTTGGCTTGCACCTTGATAGGGACTTTTTTTATAGTAACTATTACTATATTTGGTCATTGGGTCATAAGGATCAGCTACTCCGTCTCCATCAGAATCAGTAAAATTCACTTTTGGAGCTGGCGTATTAACAGCCTGTATTTGCGGATTAAAAGAACTTTTTAAAAATGGAGTTATGTTAGGCATTTTTTCAAGGGCTCTTTTTTTCTCATCACCCATTCTCTTTATTGCTAAATTTCTATTTTTCATATTTTGTATTTTACCTCCTAATTTCATTTCTGGCTGAAAATAAGGGTCATATAAATCCAATCTACCTTTCCAAGTTGCATCATATGCTGGATTTGGTTGATTGTTAACTCTATTAATATTTTGATAGTAAAAATCTCTACCTCTATTCATCAGGTTAAGTCTTGCTTCTGGATTTAATCCCATTAATGCATCAGCATGTTGACCGTATGTCCTGTTAAAACCTTCCTGCATTCCCGGACTTAACCATCTTGTATCTTTCATCATGCCAGCATAGTCAGATCTATTTGCTAACTCATCTCCATATTCATCACGAAGATATTGATCAAGCATATATATTCTAGGATCTTTTCCTGTGTTGTAATAAAAGTCTAATGCGGGACCTTTTAATTCATTTGGAAAATCTTTTACAAGAGGGCCATAATCCTGATCAATTCTTGCAACAAGATCTTCTCTAAAGTTTGGATCATTAGAATCTAAGTCTGTATACTTGTTTGCCCCTAGATTAGAAAGACCATATGCTTTACCGGTTGCTTTGTTAAATCCTCCAGCTCTGCCTTCATAATCAAGCATAGCATTAATAGCATTTGCAAAGCTATAACCATCATCAGAAGTACTTGTATCATCAGAAGTATCATCAGATTGATAATCATCAAATTCTGAAACTTCTTGCTTTTCAGAATCATAAATATCTTGAATCTCTTGCTTTGACATATTTTGCAGTCTGTCTGCATTTTGTCCATACCATTGTTTAAATGTAAGCGGTGCAGCTTCTTCTTGAGTTTGTTGCCAAGACGGACCATCACTAACAT
>Ga0233413_10000083_pt1 | contig 48006 bp, 47 predicted proteins | sample Na_anoxic_6_MG_FD_189019 | JGI IMG/M metagenome (GOLD analysis project Ga0233413, IMG submission 189019) | Seawater microbial communities from Saanich Inlet, British Columbia, Canada - Na_anoxic_6_MG | ecosystem: Environmental > Aquatic > Marine > Inlet | place: Canada: British Columbia...
GAAATGTTGCTTTCTTTGTTGTTCCGCCATCGACAACAGGAAGCAGGTCGTCGCCTGTAACACCTGTTGCTGCTGGTAAGTTTGATATTTTTACATTTGCCATTGGAAATCTCCGTTCTGTTTGTTGTAATTAGGATTCAATCGTCAATTCTTCCCCGGCTTCTGTCGTAATAACGTCACCGTCCTCTGCTAATATATAATTTGTGTCTCCATCGTCTGTTCCGATAGTGGCAGCGAATCCCTTCACCTTGTTTTTGAAAGAGTTATTCTTTCCGATATTATTCTTCCCCATCTGTACAATCCTCCTCTTCCAAAGCTACATCATCAGCAGAAATAGAAATAAATCCCTTGGCACCAAATTTGATAACTGATTTCACCACACCTAGATCATTAGCATCCTCATCAGTATTTAGAATGCCGTCACTAGAAAATCGGTATGGAGCATTTAGCTCTCTCTGGAATGAGTTATGGGCAATACTTATTACTCCGGAGCGAACAGAGTCTGGGTCTGGGTTTAGAGGAAGTTGTCCTGGTGTTGCTCTATTCCTCCACCAGAAACAGTTAGTGTTTTGCCTTCCGTTTTGTGGAGCATGACCTTCTTTCCACGGATAATAAAGTTCGTTGATTCCTCTTGCTGCATCTTCTGGGATGTTTTCTTTGAATTCTATTGTCGGAAACTTGTTGTAATACTTGTTTCTTTCGAGTATATGACTCTCGACAACGGTTGCCACATCTGGTGAAAAGTTTGAAGTAGCTGGAATAAGCTGTTGTAGCATCTCTGTGATGGAGCCATCGATCCATTTGAAGAAGTCTACATACTTTATGAGATTCGGAGTGTTCTTTACTCGGCTGAAGAATATCTGCCTTAGCTTTCCTAGATCCTGATAATCCTGGCGATACCTATTTACGGGCTCTCCGATAAGATTGTTGAAGTCGATGATCGAGCCGAAAACATTTATCATTTCGTCCGAGATAACCTGGTGCATTCCTTTCTCGATAGCATACCTGAATTGTTGTGGTCTGGATTCTCTTGTAAAAATCTGATCGTCTTGCCCGTTGATTATCTGAACCAGATCATCGGACTGCATAGTTTCCGGACCTTGAAGCTTAGCATTCGAGAGATACTCTTTAGTGATAGCATCGGTGTCTGATGCTAGAAAGAAGTTTCCTCGCCCTGGGTGTTCTTTCTTTAAAACATCATCGAGAGAGCCATAAGTAACATTTGCTGCTGTTGAGCCAGAAGATAGATCATCGACATAGAAGCCTGCTGTATATCCTGGTCCGCTGCCGGCATCCGAGCTGCTTAGGGTGTTGTATCCCCAATGGAGAGCGAGAGTATCAATCGATGGAATCTCAACACCTATCTCATTGTATAGGGCATATGTGTTCTCGAACGGATATTTCGTGCCGTAGTTTGTAGAATCTTTGCCGTGGACCCTCATGACTTCATTGTCTAGATAACTGTACCAAACTCGATTAGAAGTTATCTTAACATCCGTCTTCTCCAATGTAGAGCCAGTAAAGTTAGTTCGGTGTGCTCCCGTGTAAAGCCTCTTATTGTTCTTGATAAAGTTTGAGCCAGAAGCATAAGCGAGTGATGAGGTTAGGATAAACTCATTTCTTACATAGTCTCCTTCTGTCTCGACACCATAGAATTCTAGAATGTATGAGTTGTCGCTAGCTGGAATCGGGACTGAGCCCGTGTTTAGTATCTCATACTCTTGCTTGAGCCTTACAGCAAAATTCCAGTTAGTATTATCGTAGAGGTCTTTGTAGATCTCTGTTTCCAGAGTTGGGAAAGGCGAGTTTTCGCTTGTGCTCTTTAGAACGAACTTTCCGTGAGCAGATTCAGTTGAGTTTCTTACCGAATATACTTGGAAGTTGGCGGGATCTCCTGTCTCCCAAGTATAGTCGCTTCCATCATCTTTGGCTGTATGAATGCCGAATAGGGAAGAGGAAACAAAGTTTGTCTCAAAATAGAGAGTGTCCTCTTTTGTAAACTTCTTTGGAAATATTGCCTCGACTTCGACAGTCATTGGATGATCGAAAGTGGAAGCTGTGAGGAATGAAACCGAGTTGGATATGTCGGAAGAGGCTGTCTGGTAAACAGAGCCGTTGAATCTATCTGGTCCGGCAAAGTTGACGAACTTCTTATCCAAGCCTTCTATCTTATAGCCGTCTTCCAGATCGTAAGTGGCTCCGTCGATGTAGAGGTTGACTCTCATCAACTCTTCATCAATGCCGTAGCATCTCATTAGGTTTCTAAAAGATTTAGCAGTTCCCTTTGTCTTGTAGATATACAGAAGATTGTTGTAGATGTTCTGATATATCACATTTTTGATATCGTATATTTTCTCGTCGAAGTTCTCTGTCTCATTCCTAGAAGCTACATTTTCGAGGAGAGTTGATTCCACAAATAGATCTGGAGCTGTGAAGCCTAGCGACTCTATTCCTCGCTTCGTAAACGGATAGGGCTTTTGTGAGGACGAGACATACTGAATGTCTTTGAGCCTTGGGATATCCTGGATCTTCAGTTGGAGAGAATCGAAGAAGCTTGAGATTATTTGAGTTAGATTTAGTAAATCTCCTTTTGTGTCGTCCTCTTCTATGATCCAAGACGGGATGCTGTAATAAATACTAGAAGCATTCCCATAATCATATTCTGTGCCTTCCTCCGTTTTGGTCGTCGATAGCGACACCACTTCTGGGTGGAAAGAGTAGATAATGGGATCCTTGAACTCTGAATCCGTGGCACCAGCATCTACCATAGCAGAGCCAGTGCTCCTTGCTCCAGCACTATACCCTGTCCAGGTACCGTCAGAGAAGCGACCAGAATAGTCTAAGACTTTCGAGTCAACGCTAGCGGTTTGAGTGATTCCTTCATTGAACTTATAATAGACACCGAGGTCGGTATTTGCATCGTCAACATTTGTGCCGCCGCCCACCTGAGTGAACCAGTTTCTTCCTATATCTTTGTCTGTTCGAGCTGTCTTCCAAAACCTAAACTCATCTAGGGAGGCGGATAGCTTACACCAGCCGGGACCGTCAAATGCTGGGGCGGGTGGGAGATTGTCTCGTCGGTCAGAAAGTGTAGGATGGAAGTAGGAGCCTACATTTGCCACGAGAGCACCAGTCACTTCGTTCACGGGTGAGCCTACTACCCTATCCCTATATGTTCCATCGACATACAAGTCTGCTGTTCCGTTGGTGGCATCCACAGAAATGGCATAGTGATGCCAGTTTCCATCAGCAATTGATGCTGTCGTTGGAGCATTCGTTCCACTGAAGCCGGCAGTAATGCCAGCTAGTGGCGAGGAGCCAGACTGATAAGTGAGGTATATCGGAGAGTATGGAGCATCAGATAGGGAGCAGCTATTGAGAGTAACAGCGAACCTACCATAGTCTCCGCCCGTGGTAGATGAGCCAGATGCCCACATATCGAAGACAACCTCTTGATGATTTTCGCCTGGAGTGGTGTTTCTCCAGCCTTCTTTCTTCATCCAGAATTCAATCGTGTTGCCGCCATCGGCAAATTCTAAATTCGATTCTCGATTATCAGAGACATCATAAAAGTTTGAGCTTGAGTTGGCGAAAATGCTAGCTAGAGTTTTGCCGGAGCCATTCGGATCTTTATTTGGTCCACCATATATTGTAATGTATTCTGTATCGTCTGGCTTGACGAAGGCAGTTGTCATCGTGCCTTCAGTCACATGATCTGTGACTTCTGGGGTGCCCCAGCCGCCATAAGAGAAGTCTATATAACCGTTCGTTCTGGGATATTCGTTCTCGAAGATATACCTATCAATACCGGAGGCAGTCAGCATCCATTGGGTTTTATCTTTCTTTGAGCCATCGAATGGATAAGTGGTATATATTCCTGCTATTGAGTCTTCATAATACTTCTTCGCCGAACCAAACTTAGCAAAGTTTCTTGGTAGCGAATAGTCAACATGGGGCTCGAACTTGTTCTTTTCCTGTATTTCGGATGTATAATACCCTTCGGACTCAATTTCCTCGGAAATATTCTTCTTGTTCGTAGCAGATACTACTTTAGTATCTTTCTCGTTATTAAATAAATCTTTAATTCCCATTCTTAATCAACTCTAAATTTAAATTCTTCTTTCTGTTCCACAAATTCACCGTACTCTTCTATCAAGAACTTGAATGTATATTCGTAGCCCTCTTGTAGGAGAGACATATCAAAATTGAAGTAGTTTCCCTTATCATCGTAAGAAAGCTTCGTATGGTTCGTGCTTCCAGTACCATACGGAATGACTTCGTACAAATCAGAGCTCCTATAGAGCTTGTAGTACATATCGTTTATTGTAGTATTCTCTATGTCTGAAGTGGCGATTGTGTAAATATTTGGTGACCAATCTTTTGTTCTCGCATACATTCTAAACTGTGATTTTTCGTTCTTAGAGTATGAAGATTTCAAGTTAGTTATTTTAATGATGTATTCTTCGTCTTCGTCATCCGATGAAGCATTGAACGATACTGGATTGATAGCACTACCGGTAAAAAACTCGGTTCCAGCATTATCGTGCCATACATCGTATAATGTAGTAAAGCTCGTGTCAATAGCTACCGATGCGGAATATATCCCTTCTGAGGCATAACCTCCTTCTATGGAAGTGGCGGCACCTTGGAGATCTAGCTTGCTTCCAAGAGGACCGGTGGATCCGGAATAGAGGCTAACATATATGCTGCCCGTTCCAACTGCCGGCACATTAACAAACTTTCCACGAAATTTATTATAAAAATAGATCTTATTTAGATTATCCTCAGCCGGCAAAAGAGAGCTGCTGATAATAAACTGATTCCTGTCGTCTGAAACAGAAGAGTCCCATCTTGCTTCGACATATGGGCGCTTAAAGTAAAACTCGCTGCCCCTGGCGAAGAACTTTTTCGTGTAATAGCTTCTAGAAGAGTTCTCCTCGCTGGCTGTTAGGTGAACCCCCACTCCATAGTTGGAGAAGGTTCCATCAATCCATTGCTCAACGAGGTCTGTGATATCAACTTCTAAATCTTCGTCGCCGCCGGCAAAATATACATTATAGTTTGAAGAAGTGAGATAATCCCCTCCCTCTGTCGTCCAAGATACCCCAGTAGATGAGGATACCCAGTTAGATGCCCCGAGGTCTTTATACTCTTCCATATCTAGCCCGTATCCCTCCTCCCAAGAACGAGAAATAGGCTGGACTGTTAAATTAAATTTTGTTGGAGTTGTCTCCGAGTGAGGAGCATTGGAAAGCCGTAACACAAAGTTGGTGCTTCCGCTCTTTGGTATCGTGCCTGTCGCTCGGTCAGATATGATAGTAGATACTGGGAACTTTGTTAGTGCCCGAGATATCTCTAGTGATGAAGATGTGGCTTGTCCTCTTATTGAGAAAACCTCTAGGATGTCTGCCTCTCCCATGTTTGCTAGGCTTCCGGAGTCAATCAGGTTTGATTTAAGGGCATCCGTTATGGTGTTATCTGCATCAGCAATATATCTCTTAATAGCCATTATCTAATAACTCCTTTTATGTCTATGTCTGGCAGTTTAAGTTCTACGATGACATTATTCGGTATGTTTATCATTCTTCCGTCTGCCGAAAGGTTCTCTTGGAAGTCGTAAAATACATCAGAGTATTCTCCGCCGACTTTCAGGACAGCTTTGGCACTGGTTACATCCAAGATTCCATCAACATTCTTTAGAGTAGAGTAGATGTCTGAGATGTAGATATTCTCCGAGATGTCATAGTTCTTTGTGAACTTTTCGGATAGAGCCTCGACAGCATCAGATAGTAAGTCAAAGTTATCTTGGTCTACCTCTCCGATTGCTTCGAACTCAATGCCAAAGTTGACTATCTTGGCATCTAGTATATCAATCGAATCAGATATCATCTTATTCTTATTTAGCCAAGTTTTTAAGTTACTTTTTAGAGATTGATTGGACTGTACCAACTTTTGGTTCTCGTCTTCTGAAATGATATAAAGATTTAGATTTCGCTTGAAAGATTTGTTGTCCTGGATAAGATTTGCTCTCTTCACAGCTCCAAACTTTTCTGGCATTGCATAAGTGAGGTTGATATAATCTTCCCTGGTAACTGCTCTATGTTGTGTCGAGAACATACCTAAGCTTCTTATCTTTATCTCTTCAGATGTTGGTAGCGAAACGTTGCCAACAATAGCGCTCTCATTGTTTGCCTCGACAGAAGATACTACAGATTCTACGAGAATATTAGATAAGTCATTTTCGTTTTCAAAAGAAAAGTTAGATGTCTCAATTGATGTCAAGCCGCCGGCAGACACATTATTGCTAGCAGCACTGTTGAGTCGATATCTTATTCTAAGCGATGTGTTAGACGGGGCAACACCAAACTTGTTAGAATCAACAAGTCTTGTTGGATCTATTGCTGTATCTGAAACATATTCTTTGCCGTAGGAGAACATAACTACAGAGCTTGGCTCTGAAATGGCTGAACTCTTATCTGAGCTCTCATCTCCGCTACCAAACTGTATTGTTGTTATGTTTCTATCTCTTTCAGTCGTAAATCTTCTGGAGATGTATCGTGGCTTGAGAAGGTATGGGGTACTCTCTCTGTCGTCTGAGTTAGTGTTTGTTACTGCTCGGAAAATAACATTCTGAGATAGGTTTTCTACCTCGAAATACTCATTCCCTTCGGCATCTTCGATTGAAACTATTTCCGCTATATCGGTGCCGCCTAATTCGACTTTCCTAAATCTTTCATAGTCGCCGACTGAGACTGTCTCTTCGACGATTCTTCCGGAAACCACTTGCCCGTAAGCTTGGATTGCATAGGATGTCGGCAGACCGGTTGTGCTGTTTACTGTGGCAACTACGACATTGTTTTTGGTATTGGCGAAATCCACATCTTCTGTTAGGGTAAATCTGGTGTTGTTGTCGGAAGAGAGAACGGACCCCTGCTTGAGGATCGGCATATATGCTCGGTTCGGTCCATCTACAACTGCCGGGACTACTATGTAGAAAGCTACAGTGCCATAGGAAGAAGGGCTCTTGTTTAGCCGGTATCCTAGTTGTCGGGCATGGCGGACCACATTATCGTATTCAATGGCACTTGCTAGATATCCCTCGTTCGCCTGGTAGTCTACATAGAATGAGAGAATGTCTCCCACATAAGAAACCGTATCCAGCATCAAAGAGCCGAATCCAGTTTCCGAGAAATCCTGATAAGTGTCAGAATAGTATTTTTTAGCATAGTTGACCAGATCACTCTTGATGGTGTCAAAGTCCCTGCTTGTATAATTTATTGATATCTTTTTGCCAGAGGGCATATGTTATCCTCCTCCCTTAAACTTCTATTAAAAGTGTGTCGCTGAACTGAAGCGGAACCACTTCATATGTTATAACTATCTGAACACCATTATCCTGAATCTCTCCGCCTTCAAACTGGACTTCTTGGATTGCTATAAATGGAATGTATTTCCGAACCTGTTCGTCCAGCTTTCCACGGATGGCGGCATATGTGGACTGGTCATTTTGTTCAAAAAGAAAGTTCCTGATCCCGACACCGAAATCAGGAATCATCATCCTTTCCCCTGGTGCCGTGAGGACCAAATGCTTGAAATTTTGCTTTACTACATCAAGCATGTTGGAGTTCAGGGCATATCCAGCATACTGTGGATCCCTTCTTAGAGGTAGAGATGGTGAAATTCCAGACATTATCTATCACTCCGTTCCTCGCCGTTTTCTTTCCTCAGCGGCGATTTGGTCTATATCTATACATAGTTTTCCACGAAGCTTTTTCTTGTTTTCTAGACCTTCTCGCTCTCTCTGTACAGCTTTTTGCTCCAAGGTGAGATTGCTGAGCCCTTCGGCAGCAACAATCGCATGATAAATATGTCCAAGCGGAGAGTGGGGTGGTCCTGGTCCGTAGCCTCCAAGCATATCTGCCGGTAAGAGCGACATTGCTACTGGGGTTATGGGAAGCGGGAGTGGATATCCTGGGAGGATAGGCTCTGGGTTTGGTGGAAATGGAACAGTAAATGCTCCGTTCACATTGCCCCAGATAACCCAATCAATCAAGCCGTTGCCGGGGGAGAGTACCACTTCGAGTAATCCAGTGTCTGGGTTTACTGATTGTAGATCCCCAGTAGCAAGAGGTGTGCCGTGGGCAGACACAAAGTTGGATTTAGTAACTAGCTTCTCTCCTTTTAGTATCGCCACAATGTCACTGCCCAAGTCACACAGGTGATCAGCTTCTCTCAGATCCTTGAACACGGACGGCAACAGTTCCGGCAAATGGGCTTCGATATCGATACCTGAGTAAGCGTCGTCGCCTTCCAGCTCTTTTATAATACCTTGTCTAACTACTTCAAGATCATCTCTATAAGATTGTAGAATCGTAATCGACATTGTTTGAACATCTCTAACTACAAGCCCAGAAGCAAACCTTTGGAATAGTTCTGTCTTTTCCGTTCCAAAAGGCAAAGATAAATCGTCTTCAGAAAAGGGCGGCGGAGTGTCTTCTTCTTCCGGGATTTCTCTACTATTATAAGCAGTAAATGTTTCATTTTTGCTTGGCTTGTAATTGAAGAACACCTTCTGGAGGTATTTATCGAACAAGCTATTGCCTTCTTCTGAGCCTTTCGTAATAGAGTCTCTCAACCTGAATGTCACTATCTCGTTGTTGGCTGGGTAATCACGGGTTGAGTCACTTGGCAAAACAGTCGATTGGATGACAGTTGGATTCTCGCCGAGGATGTCGCCAATTGGTGGCGGGACAGAGCCTCTCGGTAGGACAATATCAGTCAAGAAATAGTTTTTATCGTTAACTCCGCCAGCGGTGCCGTCAGGGTTGAGAACTTTCATAATCTGTGGAAGTAGCTTGCCGGCATTTCCAGCCTTTACTATCTTAGAAGCCACGGAAATACACGGATCAATAAACTCTGTCAATCCCTTGAAAATAAGTTTTGGAGTCTTAACAGCTAAGTCAAACAAGCCGGGATTTCTCGCTGCTCCTTCTGAACCATAGTTCGCTGAAGCCCTTGCATACGCTCCTCTATTGCCGCCACTCTTCTTCTCTTCACTCGTCTCGAAGGTGTAGTCACCTCCGTTCTCTAGTGTCTCGAATAAGCTCTTGAGCTCAAATTTTGTTTTGTCGAAGAAGGTTTCATCTATTTCATTTACCAAGTTAGAATATATCGAGACAAATGATAGCAGAAAATCTCCAGGGACACTGTATCTGAACAAGTAATTGAAAGTAGACGATTGCTTGAGATCGTTCTGTAATATCGCCATATACTTATTCTGATAAAGCTTATCTACATTCTGATATTTCTCGTCATCGCCCACACTTAGTTTCGTGAGAAAGTCTGACATCTTCGTATCAGGTGGAAGTTGCCTATCGCTCATTTCCACTGCCTCAAGCGGGAAGAGTTTCAGGTCTCTCTTCAATGTGACGGGAACTATGTCACTATCTGTTTCGGCTGCTGGCTTTTGTAATATTATAAACGGATTATCAATGCCGAAGGAAGGGTTATTTATGCCGGAGTCAATCTTCTTCTGTATCTCTAACTCTTCATATTGAATAAATGATTTACTGGTATCTACAACTGATTCGTCGAAGATAAATTCTTCCGAAACTAACTTACGAGAATCTGTTTGAGTTGTAATATCAGCACTACCCCCAGTCCCTACGAGTTCTGTGAAATCGTTGATGGGTGCTACATATACCATCCTTAATCCGAAAGATACTTTTTCATATTTTTCAGAAAGAGGCATATCTGGATTTGATGTTGCCAAATCTCTTATGTGGCTTTCAAAATCACTTATGTTCCATATCTTTTCTCGGGCGATGTTTATCTCGCCTCCAAGCTTTTCTGTCGATTCGTGGCTTGATATTACTTCCTCAATTGAGACACCTTCGGAAGGAACACCTGGCTTACAAGATCTTGCCGATGTGTTGACACTCTCTCTTGGGCTCAATACTTCCGATACTGTAATAGCAGATGTGCTGGCTAGTTGTTGGAAAGAAGACCCTGGCTCAGATATTCTTCCGAGAGACTCTGGTTGCTCCACAGTGTCGGCATATCTTTGTCCGGTAAAGTTGTCTTGAGTAGAGAAGGCTCCGAGAGATGGAGGAGTGGTTGTTTTAACATATTTCTCCAATATTATCTGCCCTTGTTGCTCAGACAGACTGAATGGAACCTCAAGCTCTCCCCTTGTTGGCTTAACTGAGTTCAGTTGAGTTCTCGAATTTTCGTCAAGTCCTGTAACAAAATCTGCTAATTTCGGATAAGGAACAATGTTGGTTCCAGCACCCTGTCCGTCCGGCAGGACGGTTTCCCAGAATTTATCAATATCAACTCCAGATGGAAGCTCATTCTCGATCTCTAACCATTCAGGTTTATCAAACGGATCAAATTCCGGCAAGTTCGCGAGCACATCAGGAATATTGAGATTTAGGTATTTATAAACAGCCCCATTATCAGCAGATGTATAGAATATATCAGATTCTCCTTCGGCAACGATCTTTGGCATCGGGATCATGTTTGCCGGGGTGACAGCAGCAGCCAAGACTAGCCCGTATGGATACCCAAAGGACAGCGCGGTGACTTGAATTCTCAATTTTTCCGCTACCCACTCGTTATATTTAGTTTGATATACAGCATACTGTCTGTCTATTTCCATCTGCTCAAGAGTGATAAGTTCTACACCGTGTGCTTCAGAAAATCTAGGATCTCCTGGCTTCTTTTGTATATCAAATAGAGGCATTCCCTTAGAAATAAACCTGTCGTAGAATGATTTCTCACCTGAGAAAGAAGTTAGATCTTGTAGTTTGTCGAGGACGGAATAAAGCTGTTCCTCTACCAAGAAAGAGAATCGATTCTCCATAATGTTATAGAGAGATGTCGTCGGTATTACAACAGCAGAGTTTTCATCCTCACAAAAGCCCGAAGTGGGAGTAACTGTTTCAGTGTCGGCGGGGTCGCCAGACACTATTTCGAAGTCCTGTGATCTAGATTCTCCAGGTACTGAGGGTTGCTCCGATGTTCCTAGAGTAGCAAATATCTGACCGATGCCCTCGTCAGGCTCACCAAAGAGCTCTGCTGCTGGGTTCACTGGAACATCTGGCGATAGTTCAGCCGGTGGAGTTAGCGGGGCTGATGTTATGGCTGCCACAGTTTCAGATGAGCCTTCTGCTGTGCCGTTGAATTCGTGCAGTGCTGCTTGAGCATACACCCACTTGACTCCGATGGCTTCTGCCTCGCTGATGACTGTTGGAATTGAGCCATACGGACTAAACTCCTCCATTCTGTCTTCGAAAGTCTTTTCGAGCTGACCCAAGAATGCCTCAAAGTAAGCAGAGCTCTTTTCATACATCTTGTCCCTTACCTGGTCTACGATGTATTTGACATGGACCTGAGAGAGAAACTCTCGTCCGATAAATGTGGACACTGGGAATACTTCTCTCACCAGTTGTTCAAGCCCATATGCCCTCAATGTAGTCATAATAAGTCCGGACATAGAGGCTGCTTCTAATGACGATAAGTCTTTTCGACCTAGTGCATTAGCACTGATTTCGTTTTCGATAGGGGAGCACTCGATCTTGTTTTCATAGTCCTCACGGATCCTTCTTCTGAAGGTATCGATAGCAAGGATGTGTGGATCGTATCCACACTCTGCCTCGTCTTCTGTTGGCAAAGGAGCCCAGTCAACGAGTGACATATAGGGCACATTGTTGTCTTTCGTAAAGTTGAACATTGGAGATTGTAGAATATCAAATGATAAACCAGACACTAGCTGCTTCATGATATCCGAGAACATGTTCTGCTTGGTGAACTCTACAATGTCTTCTCTTTGGGCTGTCGTCAATCCAGAAGACCTTACTCCATTTCGAAGGATGATTTCCAAGAATCTGGCTAAGGAGGCAACTTGAGGATTTTCGTCGCCAATAAATCCCGTTTCATTATTCACATATCCTCTAACAGAATCTCCGTCTGTTGGGAAAATTATGTCATCCGAATAAGATTTATTGTATATAGCCGAGTTGAATGGAGATATCGAAAATCCAGGTGTTATCATTCCATCTTGGCTATTTGGAGCTAAGGTGCCTGGATCTACTGGTATTTGTCCTATTTGAAAGTCGAAGGTGTTATCTTGGTTGAGATCCAATTTAGCCACATATTGAGCTAGTTTGAAATTGTTTTCATTGAATGGTTCCGTCAAGGCAAACGAAACAGAAGAGTCCTCGATCTTAAATTGAATATTATTCGAGTTCTCCAGAGCAAACCTCGAATTGGCTGCAAATGTGGGAATATCCTCGTTTACGGTAATGGCTGGCAACGGAGACTCCCAAGGAGGAAGAAGTTTGGCAGGATTTTCTGTGGTGTATGGTCCGTATTGACCGTTCGGATCTCCGTCTGCTGGTATTATACCTTGAGAAACAGCTCTCTGGAATTCTGGGTTTATAACTCTTTTTTCTGATAATCCCAAGCCATCAAAAATGCCGCCGACGATAGTATCATCTCCTGGAATATCTATAGACAATGTTTCCTCTTGGAGCTTGCTAAAATTATAATAATTTATACTAAGTCCTTGACCAACTTTCATTGTCCTGTCTACTCTTCTTTCCGATTTCACAGGCACAAAAAATGGATCTGGTAGTGTAAGGACAGCCGAATCGTATGCCATATAAACACCGTCAAAAACTGTCTTCAGGACTTGCTCTAGCATTCGGCTAAAAGAAGTGGTGTCTTTCGGGACCATACCCTTTACTGGGCTTTCTTCGTCTTGACAGGTTATATCTGGCGTCAAAACATCTGTCGGTCCATAGAATGTTTTTAGAAAGTCTGCAAAGTTCTTCTTTTCTTCTATTACAGTTTGCTCTGAAACTTCTTTGACTTGCCCTGGAGGGATCTTAGCACACCATAGGGGAACTCTTGAGGAGACGAAATCGTCGAGCGAACAACCAAGTTGATTGCTCAAGATATTAACCTGCTCAATTGTTGGACCCAAGTCAGCCAGGTTTGATACCTTGAAGAACATATCTTTCAAGTCTTCTCGATTTGATATTACATTCCTGAGTCCGACCAACTCATCGCTGGTATCTACAATCTCTAAAACAACATCTAACAATGTGTTCGAGGCATTTCCTTCAAGAAGTCGGATGATTTCTGGGCTTGTGAGCTCTTGCTTCAGTATCGAAAAAAGATCTCTCATTAGAGCGAACTTATTCTCAACCTCAACAAACTGCTCTGTCGTTGTTGTGACTTCCTCGAAAGTGGGTGCTACTTCGAATGAGCCTGTTAGCGAGAGGGGGTTGCCAGGGGGTGTGACTGGGGCTGCTGCTGATAAGCCATAGCCCAAAGAGTCGTAGAGTTCCTCTATTGCCTTAGCTAGGTTTGGAACCCCAATTTTCGAAGCGATGGCGGCACCAAGGTTTGGACCTTCGCCATATCCAGGGCTAGCCGAGTTGTCGCCTGTGGGGGAACCTTCGGCAGCATCTTTGCATTTGTTTAGAATAGTGTCTATTACAGCCTGGACCATTCCGACAACTAGGGAAGCTACCATCTGTAGAATAGCTTTCTCTATGTTCTTTACAAGCTCTCCGTCGATATCAACAGTAACAAGATTGTCCGGCAGGAATATCGTCGGTATCGAGAAAATCGACGAAACAACTTCTTTGGGGTTCGAGAGAATGCTACAAACTTCCGCCGAAATAGAATCATAGTCAGCACCTCGTGATGCTAGTCCGAATTCAAGAACTCCAAAGTAAATTTCTGCCTCAGACTTTCCAGAAAGTGTATCTCCGAGTGTGGTATAGAAGCTCTCATAAAGGGTGAAGTCTGCCGTTTTCGATATAATCAACGATTGCTCTAATATATCGTGATAATTCGGATTTGTCCTTGCCTTAAAGGTGGCATGTACCAAATCTATATTTGCCTCAGCAACAGCCATCAGGACATCTTCACAGTCAAAAGGTATTTGCTCTTTTAAACATTCTATCGCTGAAGCTAGAAGAGACTTGAAATCAACCTTGTTTAGAACTTCGTTATAGACAATAGCTCCTGCTCCAAGAGCAGTGTCACCAGGGTTTTGAATCTTAGCGGAAATGTCTGCCATGTTTTGAAAAACTGCATCACCCGTGTCGGTGACCTCGTTGATCTGTTGATTGAAAATCCCGTTCATTATTTGAACATTGCCGTATATTGAGTTTTCCTCGCCGAGTTGCCGGTTACTTTTTGTTGAAAACTTGTCAAATCGTCCAGCGAGCTGTTCCAAGATAGTCTTTGTATTTTTCTGTAAATCAGCATACACACTTTCCGGATCTCTACTGACTATTTTCACTTCTGGGATTATGTATCTACCGATAAAATCCTTCCAGGGCAAAGTCAAAGCACTTAGTAGACTTATCTCCTGTAAGTTAGCTATTAGATTCATTACCCGCTTGTCATTGAACGGAGATTCTTTTGCTAGCCCAGGGATCGCTTTATTTAGATAAGCCACTTGTCCAGCAGAGCTTATACCAATGTATACTAGGGCAAAGTCTTTATCAAGCCCAATCCTAACACTATCTTCCAGGAATGTCCTAAAGTCGTAGTCGTTATCGGCGAAGTGACCCCTCAAAAGAGGAAGAAACTTCTCTAACGAAGATATTTGCCTATCAGGATCAAAATTCTTTGCCACAAACTGAGAATCTCTAAGTTTCTGTTTGTAGTCTTCGAGCATAGCTACGATCTTACTAATGTTCTCTCGAATGGTACCAATCTCAAGTTCTATTTCTCTGCCACCATCAACTATCCTGGAGAAGTCTGGCTCTGTTCTGGGCAGGTATATTTTTGCACCGTCATTGAATTTTACATCTCTTCCGGGAGGTGTAGTTGCTCCATAATTTACTTGATATATCCACTCTTCTATTTCCTTCTTGCCAGCAGACAGAACATCGATGCCATTAGAGCGAAGTATCTCGGACACCCTATCTCGGCGGCTCTTTGCTGTGTTGGCTGTGTTCGAGAAGAAATCTTTATACTCTTCCGCTATTTGATTTATCGTGCTCTCTTTCGTTATTGGAGTCAGCACATAATTTCCCAAGTTTGGTATCGAATCGAGAGTTGGGGCATCAATGCTTACATAAAATAGGTTCGGTGCCCTAGGGCGAGTGGAGATGCTAACCTTCCGTATTACGGTAATGGGAGCTAACAGTGATAAATTCTGTTCATCAATCTTCTTGTTGTAATACTCTAGAATCCGCTCTTTCGCTTCATCGATAATATCTGGAAATGCTTCCTGATTGACGACCTTCTCCTCTTGATCGCTGTCTTTTTCGGGTCGCTGACCAAGTGTGGTCGTACTAGTATCGCCCTTTGGTGGAGTTTCACTATCTAAATCAAGATAGATATCTCCCTTAATCTTTTTGCCTGACTGAATAACAATAGAATAAGAAAGATCACTGGAATCGTAAAATGGCTTATTGACTGTACGGAATGTCCAGTCTTCCTCGATAGATGGAGATAGGGCGGCATACTTCGTGCCGCCTACTTCTGGTTCTAAATCATCTATTTTTGTCGATTTCTTTTTCGCCATTGAGTCACCTAGTTAGATTTGTTCCATCGGCTCAAGATAAAGTCTTGCCCGGATGGAGATAAGCAGTTATTCTTCCAGCTCGTAACATTTTGTTTGTGGGTCGCTAGAGATCTTTTTGTTTCCTGAATATGATCCATAGAAGCCTTCGAGCCCGCTGATACACAAGAGTCTGATGGAGTAGTCGCATTTCCATACCACGGAGAGTAATGGAAGTGGTTCGTTATTGAGGAGTTTAGATTCATCTGTGTAATTAGCAGGTGGTCAACAATCCCGTTAAGCTTAAGTATGTGATCTGCCAGCCCAGTCAAGGAGTCAGTCAATCGGTTGCCCTTAACCATAGGCTCCAGTTCCCCGTCCTTGTTTCCTGCTATTAAATCTATGCCAGTTATTGAGCCCACTTCTCCGCCTTGTGAGTTTTTCTTATCTGTGCCCGTTACTATCTTCACCCCTTCCCTGGCTATGATCCGAACCCCGTCAGCCTTAAGGGCTATAGCAGACTTGGCTTTCGCCATACCGACTCCGCCCTCTTTGAGTTTAAAATTGGTATCAACATCTGTTTTTTGACTTATGTATATTCTTGCTGCATCCTTGGTAAAATCTGGATCTACCGGAACACTTCTCGCCTCGTAACCTAATCTTCCGACGACAATATCCATACACCCAGCCTGAGTGTCTGATGAGTAGCCGCTAAATCTGCTTCTCGGTCTATCAACCGTAAACACTATTTGAGCGTTTGTTTTTGGATCTGACGGATAAACAGAATCTCTATCCATTATTACTAGCGACGGAACCTCTTCTATACTCGGACTTCCAGCAATACCCTTACCGAGTACACCCTTTCCGTCTGGCATAGAATTTAGCTCACTGCCTAGTTCTGGGTTGAACCCCTTTATCGCTTTTGACTTCATCTTCCGTCCTCTTCTATTTTAGCCCTGGGGCTCCCGCTCTCTTGATTTCTTGTCGAGCGATACCAGATCGTATCAAGCTGGGGGCTTTTTTAAACTCCACATGTGGCGGATCGATACCGATAAGTTGGTTCTCTTTTTTGTTCTTGTCCCCATTCCAAGACAAGGTTGGGAACTGGTTCTTTATCAGCTTTCCTAAGTTCTGCCAAAAATCTAAAACACTCTGGTTCTCTACAATCGTCCTAGCTTCCTTGCCGTTTGCCGGCAGAAGGTTTGTTCCTATATCATATATCACCAAGTTTTTTGGCGACTTTCTTTCGTCCAAGGTTTTCTCCACAATCTGTTCTATCGTCATTGAATCATTTGATGGAGATATTACAGCCTTCTCGTTTAGCATAAAATCTATTGCTAGCCCGTTAACATGAGCATTGAGAAAGGGATCCTCGTTTGTACTATAGCCACTGTGGTTTAGATACTTCTGCCTTTGTGGTGTCCTGTATGTCTCATACACAACGAACGGAAGCTGATTTTGGCGTATCGATAGGATCAGTTGGATCACCTCTTCCCTGAATGGGGAATATAAGTAGGATAAATTATTGTATCTCTTTAAATTATTATTCGCCAATTGGGCACCTCTCTCTTGTTAGGAGCTCCCTTCAGCAACTTGAGTGTCTTCGTTCGTACTCGTCGAAATGTCGTTATTTCCTGTTGCCCCGCCATTCTGATTCGTATTCTTAGCAGATGTTGGCTTGGATCGCTTCCTGCTGGCTCCTGCCGTTGTATACCAAAATCTGTTATGTAGCTCTAAGATTTCACCGTCTATGTGCCTCAAATTTGTCTTCGGTACTTTGATTGTACATTCTTGCCCAATCTGGGGCTTCTTTGAAAGCTTTCCTTCGTATGTTCTTCGTAAATTATTTAGAGAATGAGAGGTAGTTTCTAGTTCCGACGACATAGACTCAACAGTGCTGATTCCGTCACCTTCTACCCATCTGACCTTACATCGATAAACTCCAGTTGGCAAGAGTTGTTCGGGGTCTGGCTCAATCCTCTCTATGATTCCTTTCTTGACATAATCGTCACCAGAGTTGATTGAGTCAACAAACTTATTCGTTAAGTATGATAACCACTGAACATCGTTCTTTTCAAAGTTATCATCGATAACACTATCTTGCCTGGGGTTTAATACTCCCCATTCTATTTCAGTGTTAACCGTTGATTTCTTTTTATCAGCCATTTGATCCGTCCTCCTCGAACAATTCGAACAGCTCATCTCTATCGCCCTCTGTCAAGTCTCCGTATTCATCGTCGTCTGCCCTCTGTAACATGGCTGTTAGTTTGACTAGCTGCTCGTTGGATCTCTGAAGAGTTTCCAAATACTTGGCGGCAACTTGACCGACATCTTTGTGTCTCTCTTTGTTTTGACCAATATATTCTGAAACATCGCCCAGAAGCTCTGATGCTATAGAGCGATCATTTCTTATATTATCGATAGCTTGTTCGAGATGGCTAACAAATTTACTCTTCATTTTATATGTCCCAGCCTTCCTTAAACAGCTTGTATTTCGTTCTCACTTTGTTCAAACTATTTACAATCTGCTTTGTGTTTAGACCCGTTATCTCTCTGAGATATAAATAAATAGCTTTTTTATTGAAAATTTCTATGTCTTCTGGCTCCGAAAGTATAATTCTTATTGCCTCGACGACTCTTTTTTCATTTGCTTTCACGGCTTCGCCTTCCCACACATCAAGTTCCTTGCCTAGAGAATCCCAGAACTCCTTCTTTTCTCGTCGGTCGTGGTAGTCATTGTGAGTTACTAGATTTTTCATCTCGTCCAGATCAGCAACTTCTTCGAAGTATACCTCTCTTTTGAGCCGAATGCTATTATGCTTTACTTTATGTATAAACCAATTCTTAGTTATAACACTGAAATAGCTAAAAGCTTTCGAGCCCTTCTCTGGGTCGAACTTGTTCAAAATCGTTGTAAGCCAAATTTTACATTCGGCTTTTAGATCATCAATATTTGCTAAGTTTGTAAACTTATAGGTATAGACGATCTTATCGACCATTTCGTTGAATGCTGGACCTATCAGTTTTTCGTATAACTGATCTCGTTCTTTAAGGTCAGTTGTTTGAGCGTATCTTACAATCGCTTCTTGATGGACTTCGGTGAAATAATCTCTCTTCTCTTTCTTATTCCGTCTCTTCCGAGTCAGTCTCTTCTTCTTCATCTATTTCCTCCCTATCCTCCAACTCTGCTGCATTTGCTCTTGTGAATTCGCCCAAGTTTTCTTTCAGTGCTCTAGAGTGTCGGAGGAGTGAATCTAGTGTCTCATCCCCATAAAACATTTCCATTTCGTAAATTGATTCGAGGTGCTTTGTGAAGCCTTCTATCTCAATGACGACATCGTGGATACCTTCCGACAGGCTGTATAGATTCCGAAGTAATCTATAACAAAACCAAGCCATAAAGATAACAGTCAATGCCAATGCTATTACTAAATAATTCATCTCTTACTTTCCATCTCTTTCTTTTGCTGAACGAGGTCATCTCTGGAATCTTCTATATAAGTATTCACTGTGTCTCCGACCTTCTTCTTGCCTTCTTTTAGCTTCATATCGAGTGGCATAGATGGAATCTTTGTCAAAATCTCCCCACATTCACAAGGTTCTGGATGCTCTTTCATCCCGTGGGTGATTTCGAAGTATTCATCACATACCTCACACTGATAAGTATATCTAGGCATTTTTTGTGGGCACCTCAAACTTAGGTGGGTTCTCTACAATTAAGTTCCCTACATCGTCTGGTGTAAAATCCATCTCGCCCAACAGTGGGACAATATCTGTCTGTTCCATTAGACATTTTTGGAGTGCCATCATCAGGGCACCAACTGCTTGATCTGAAAGTTTCATCTTAGTTTCCTCCTTAAGTCCTACCATAGGAATCTTCATAGCGAACAATATCGTCTTCGCCAAAATATTCACCGGTCTGAACTTCTATAAAAATCAGCTCTTCTTTACCACAGTTTTCTATCCTGTGCTTTTCATTTTTCTCTATTATGATATGATCTCCTGCCGTCGCGGAGTCCAGTCCAAACTCGCCCTTTTGATAGAGGGCTGTTCCCTGTACTATAATCCATGTCTCTCTTCTCTGAGAGTGGGACTGTAAGCTTAGTCGCTGCCTTGGGTTGACGACTATCCTCTTTACTTTACAGATATCACCGGAATACAAAACTTCGTACATTCCCCATGGGCGATGGTCTATTTCATTCTTTTCTGTCATCGTCAAACTGCCTCTCTCAATGCTTTTTCGATATGACCATACCGCCCGTCGGAGTTTATCACCTGTTTGTAATCGGCTTCATACATGTCTTTTGCTAGTGTCTTAAAACTATGCTCTGGTGTCCAAGAGAGTTCCTTTCGAGCCTTTGTACTATCACCTAGTAGATAAGGTACTTCGTGTGGTCTAAACAGTCTAGCATCTATTTTTAGATATTTGTATGGGTCAAGCCCGGCACAATCAAAAACTTCCTCCAAGAACTCTTTGACTGAATGAGTCTCCCCAGTAGAGATGACATAATCAGACGGAGATTCTTTTTGTAACATTTTCCACATTGCCAGGACATAATCTTTAGCATGACCCCAGTCTCGTTTAGCATCCAGGTTTCCTAGACATAACTGATCTTGTAGTCCAAGCTTTATCCGGGCTGCTGCCAAGGTTATCTTTCGAGTAACAAAGGTTTCTCCTCGCCGAGGTGATTCGTGATTAAACAGAATTCCACTAGAGGCATGGATGCCATAGGACTCTCTGTAGTTCCTGACAATGTTGTGGGCGAACACTTTAGCACAGGCATAAGGAGAAGCCGGCATAAGCCTTGAGGTTTCGTTAAAAGGGTAGTCTGGATTATCACCGTACATCTCTGATGACGAAGCTTGATAAAACTTTATCTTTTCACAGAGATTCATATTTCTTATCGCCTCAAGAATCTTAAGAGGTCCAATAGCCACTCCGCTAACTGTATGCTCAGGCATATCAAAAGACACTCTTACATGAGACTGTGCAGCGAGGTTGTAAATCTCGTCGGGCTCGTATTTATTTATTAGTTTGTAGATACAGCCCGAATCCTCAAGATCGTAATATTCCAGGATTAGGTTTTCGTGGGAAAAGATATGGTCTATCCTTGCCGTATTTATCAAGGAGGTTCTTCTCTTTAAGCCGATCACTCTGTAACCCTTAGATAAGAGCAGTTCTGCTAAGTAGGAGCCGTCCTGTCCAGTAACTCCCGTTATAATCGCCGTTTTCACTTAACACCCCTTGCATTTGGATAGTTCATTATAAACCAATCACAGGTGTTTTTTAAGCCCTCTTTTAGGGGAGTGTATCTATTCTTATCCCAGCCCAAGTCAATCAGTTTCGTGTTGTCGCTTGGCTTCCTATGCTGTCCAGATGGCATATTTGTATTCCAGACTATTTCTCCACTGTAATCCAACTGCTTACAAATAAGCTTCACCACATCTGCTATTGAGTGCTCTTCTGTATTCCCAATGTTTATCGGCTCTTTATCGTCGTAATTGTCGAGCAAGAAAAGAAGTATCTCTGCTATGTCTTTCGAATATGTGAACTCTCTAACTGGAGTTCCGTTGCCCCATACCTCAACAGATGAGCTGTTTGACAGTTTTGCTTCCCAAATCTTACGAACCAAGGCGGGAATGACGTGACCGTCATCTAAATCGTAGTTATCGTTTTCCCCATAAAGGTTGTTCGGAATAGCACAGATAAAGTTACACCCATACTGTTGTCGATAAGCTCGGCTCTGGACTTCTAGCATTCTTTTGGAATAAGCATAGCCAAAGTTAGAGGAGTGAGGCTCGCCGGAGTGAAGCTGATCTTCCGTAATAGGATAAGTGACTTTATCTGGGTATACACAAGTGGACAGCAGAGATACCACCTTCTTAACATCCGACTTCATACACTCGTGAAGAAGGTTTGTGTTCATTTTGATATTCTCTATGAAGAACTCGGCAACATAGTCAGAGTTTGCCTTTACTCCTCCAACCCTTGCTGCCAAATGAATCACTGCTTCTGGGCTTCCGATGTCAATCTTCCTAAGCAAGTCCATCTCTTTTCTTGTTGGTGCAATTGCTGAAGGCACTATAGAGCGGAGAGCATTCCCTACCATACCAGATGCACCAGTAATTAAAATCCCTTTATGCTTCACGGTATTACCTCTGATTTTTGAACTTTTTTCGCCAAACTCTTTACTGATTCAACGATGTGAACCAGTTCTCTTTTGCTTAGTTCCGGATAAGAAGGCAGCATAATACATTCTCTGCTTAAGATTTGTGCATTTTTTTCGCTGCCGAGCAAGACATATTTAGAATTTTTAATGTGCTCGTGTTCTGATGCTGGATAGAACATTGGTCTGGTTTCTACTCCTTTTTCAAATAAAAATTTGGCTGATTCATCATATCCGCTTGAGCCATGAACTCTAATAGAAAGCATCCAATTGGAATGAGTCGTATCATCTTCTCTCTCCTGTAGGGAGATTCCCTCAATTGAAGAGAGGTTTTCTCTATAGAAATTAAAAATCTCTGCTTTCATCTCTATAATTTCTGATATTATCTCTAGTTGCCCTGTCAGTATCGAGGCTTGTATGTTCGTCATCCTATAATTGTGCCCTAAGTGATCGTGTATATACCGGCGGCTGCTCTGTCCTTGACCTTGTACACACTTTAGATACTCATAGGTATCTTCGTCGGCGACAACGACGGCACCTCCCTCGCCAGATGTTATTGTTTTATTGCCGAAGAAAGAGAGAGAAGACGCAAGTGATTTCGTACCAGATTTGAAGCCATCGTATTCCCCAGAAAGACCTTCACAATTATCCTCTACACAGATAACACCGGGGTGTCGTCTCATAAATCTTGGAACATTTATTATATTTCCAAGGTTATGAACAAAGCAAACCGCTGTATTATCGTCAATGGCTATAGCACTATCAGTATCGATATTCCAAGTTGATAAATCTGGATCTTGAAGAATTATGCTGTGCTCTTTGTCGTAAAGAAAAGCATTCCAGGCGGCAACATAAACATTATTTGGCATAATAATGTTTTCTATATTAGGATTATTATAGAAAAGAGCCTTTGAAACTAAATGAGTTGCGCTGGTGCCGTTATTTACCAATTGAATATACTTGACACCAAGATAATCAGACAGCAAATCTGTTGCTTTTTCTAGAAATTTTCCAGAAGAAGATATCCAAGTCGAATCGACGGCTTCGTGAGCATACTTCAGAGAATTTTTCGGAAGATAAGGCTTATAGATTGGTATCATTCTTCTCTCCCAGAATCCACTTTCTTGGATTGGGTCTAGAATCTAATACTGTAACTTCTGTAAATCCTTTACTATTAAGGGTATCAATTATCACCCTTTGATCTATCAACTTTCCTGTCGTATCGTTTGGAATGTGTTCGATCATAATCCACTTCTTGGCACAAGATGCCCACTCTCCGACGAGCACATCCAAAGGCTTGCCTCTTCCGTGTACATGGTGTAAAAGGGCTGGTGCTATTACTGCTTCGGAACGAAGCCTGCTTAGGCAATTGCCATAGGCAGCGTTTGATCCCCACGAAATCAAATTCAGCAAATCAATGAATCCAAATCTACAATCAACTCCAAGCTCTCTAGATCTCTTATTCGCATCAGACATCATCGGGTGGCTATAATCTAATCCTGTCGTACTAGCACCAAAGGAAGCAGCATAAAAACTGTATAAGCCACGAGAGCACCCCAAATCCAATAAAGTTTCCGGCTTTTTTTCTTTTATAACTTTACAGAGATTAGGTCTAATATTTTCAGCATATGGTATCAGATCGCTGATATTATTCGGCATATCTAGCTGAGCTGGGTAATCATCCCAAAAGATTTGATTGTTTTTGGGCTGAATTTTCAACAGCACTTCTTTAAGTTCTGCTAGCATTTCCTCATGGCTATCGACTTCTTTGCTGTTAATCTTATTTTTAATTCTATGTAATAGCGGAATGATTTCATCACTATTTTCAATCCATCTCTTTGGCTGATATCCTTCTGGAATGTGATGAGTGCTCTTTTCTGATATCGTAGAGGTGATGGTGTCGAATATCTCCATCAGCCTAACACCTTTCCTGAAATCTCCTAAATCTATCAGGTAAGGCTTCCCCATTCTCAAAGTCACATTCCACAAATGAGAAGTTAGATAAACATCATTATCCGCCAGGTATCTAGATATATCGCACAGAAAGATTAAACTTTTTTTAATATCATCAAAAGACATCTCAGTCCAGTACAGAACATGGTCCAAGTATTCAACTTCTACTGACTTAAACTCATCATTATTTAATAAGAGTGAGCTCTTATTCTTGTTCTTAGATACTTTTGGCCAAAAAACACTCTCCTTATCTTTATAAAAATTAGATAAAACTAAGTCATATGACGAATTGTTCAAAACTCGATATGCTTTTCGGTTAGTATCATCCAATACAACATATCCAAGCTCTCTCGCTAAACAAGCATTAGGTATTCTCATATTTTCCTCCGTAAAAAATATCTATCATTATCCATCTATTTCAAAAACAAGATTTATTGAATCTCTATATTTTAGCTTATAGCCCAGTGGCAACAAATAACTGAATAGAATATCCTCACCACAGTGACCAAATTCTACTGCTAAAACCCTTGGCAACAATTTACTATCTACCTCATCTAGGACAGACAATACATCTGGCTCGTGCCCCTCTACATCCAAAATAAATAAATCCACGGGCTTTTCTATATTACACATTTTATAGAAAGTTGATATTTTCATTGTTTCCACAGTGAAAGATTCAAAATTACAGTTATCTCTCTTTAAAATTTCCATGTGAGCGGCACTGTGCTTAATCGAGCCATTGCCGAAATTTCCCTCATAGTGAGGGAACCTACTAGTCGTAGCTTGGGTAAAGCTGCTTTGACCGTCGGAATCAGATAGTGCGATATTGTAATTTTCGTCATCCCCCCTGTTGGCTATGAGTTCTCTATAGATTCTGGGTACCGGCTCGATGTTATACCCTCTCCAGCCCATATTTTTGTAGAAGAAAAGTGTATTTGATGATATTACACCATCAAATGCTCCACACTCAATGAAGGTGCCGTTTCTCTTGTTCATGAAAAATGATTCAAATAATACTTTATCTAAATGTAGTTGTCCGTAAAATTTCATTTGTCTAATATCTCCTTAGTTTTTCTAAAAAGCTTTATATTGCTAGCTTGATTTGGGTATTTTGAATATGGATATCTTGGTAACGGTATGTTCTCGACCTGAATAAATCCGGTTTTTTCACATAAGACATTTAGCGATGTTCCTTCTAGAAACAAGACATGAAATCTGGTTCTCTCCACACAATAACTCCAGCATGGTGTAGCATGTATCATAAAATCCCCTTCTGATAATACTGAATTCATCAAACTGAATTCATCAATAGGATCCTGAATGTGTTCAATAAAATTATTTGAAATAATTCCGCTACAGGGCTTGATCGACTCTTTGTTTAAGATATCATAATTAATCAAGTTATACGAGTTGGATGTAGCCCAAGCCTTGGTTTCGTTCCATCCGGCGCCGGCACCCCAATTTATGTAAGTCTCGCCTGGCTTTGGGCTTAATGCTTTCAATAAAGATATTTCTAAGCTCGTGTTGTTAACTTCTGGTCCGCGAGCCAAGTAGTGGTCTTTGTATTCTTTTTCTAGATCGAAAGAGGATAATTCAAGCATCCTTTTGTTTCCACATATTGCCCCACAGGATGGACACCTGTATCGATGTAATGTTTCTCCGTTGAAGGCACACTTGGTAGTTATGACATTTTCGTTCTCTGATATACTCTTTTTGCATACTATACAATTCACAAAGCATCCTTCGCTAGTCGATAAAATTCCACACAGCTATGCTCTCGCTAATATGTTTTATGTTTTCTTTGAATGAATTTTCCATCATCTAGCTCTTGTCCTCCAGTAGAAGCTTTCACAATTTCCACAATTTTCTCATCAATTTCATCTATCAAGCTGCTCCTTTGAACGTTTAAGTCACAGCATTTTTTCACAGATTCATAAAGAGATTCTCTTGCCTCTTTTGTAGACGTATATTTTTCTTCAAACTCCTCGAAGTTTAGCCTTCGAGCCTCGTATAGAAACTCTTGATTATTCCACATTTTCATATCAACTGTTACCAGTTTATCTATTAGTCCGCCAAGTGTATCAGCCATTAGTAGCTCTCCTCTTTTATTTTGTTAAAATAAGAATCAGTTTTAAAGTGAATATACTTTTCAAAATGCTTGAAAACTGGGTGGGTGATTTTGGACACAAAGAAAGCATTCTTTTTCGAGAAAGCATAGCACATTAACATGTTTCCGCCATATCCAACCCCCACATTTAAATCAGCGCCATTTACATAAGACATGTCTTTCTCGAAAGTTTCCCAATCCGGTGTGTTGTTTAGGCTCTGATTCGTCATGTCTATAACATGATTGTGATTAGTTAGCAGCAGCAGATCTTCGTAAATAGTAAATTGGTTATTTCTCGTTGTCGAGAAATTTGGCGAGATTTCTCTCTCGCCAAGTATAACAATCTTTTTCTCTGTTTTAAAATTTTTTAATAAATCTCTAAGTAACGGAAGCTCATTGATTCTGAAGTGATTTGCCGTCGTTGAATAATCGAACCTCGCTTTAGTATGAAAAACAATATATGGATCCATACATTGTTTTTGAATCTTAAGATATTTTGATAAATCAATGTCTCCAACTTCATATTTTTCGTTAGGAAAGCGAGCCTCTCTAATATTTGTCACTTCGCCAGAATCATCTCCGAATAAAGCGTTCACCAGTCTTTTTACAAAAAGAAGGTATTCTTCGCTTCCACCTCTGTATTCATCTATTATTGGCTTATAAATCTTAAAGTTCTCTTTGATATTGTGAGTATCAAAAATCATCTTGGTTAAAATTATATCCCCGATGCCAAGATTAAAAATCATTTTTCTAAAACTCCTTTTTCATAAAAATAGATTTTTCGCTTTCTCTTTCCGTCAGAAATCCCATTTTCTTATATAAAGAATAAGCTATTTTGTTGCTCTTGTCAACAGATAAATGTATTTGCCCTAATCCGCTATTTCTAGCGAAGGCTAATAGCTCTTTCATCATCATATTGCCCAGTCCTTTTCCGTGATGGCTATCTGAAACACAGATACCTAGCCAAACCTTGTCTTGCTCTTTGTCCAGATGACCATATGCTACAGTATTTGATTCTACCTTCATAACATAAGTTATCAAATGGTTGTCTATCGCTTCGTACCCTCTATTATCAAAATATCTAAAGCTTGCCCTCGATTCCCTTACATCCTTCAAAAACTGCTTTATTAAAAAAATGTTATTGTTGTCTATGGATATAAGCTCGATATTCAAAGTATTTCCCAGTCAGAAAGAAGACCATTTGGACCAACATCAACATTTCTAACTTGCTTGTGTAAGAATTTTTTTCTGATTTTAATTTTTTTATCCAAGCAATCAATCAAACATAAAAAGCTACTTGACATACAGTGTACTTCTTCTGCAGCCTCCAGAACACCAAGCATACTAAAGAAACTTTCAGATGGATCATTTTTTAAAATCATATAAGGGCTTTGTACATCTATAGTGTGCCCTCTGCTTGGATCATCGTGAACGAAGAAGAACTTTTGCCCATAAGGATTTAGCTTCTTTAGTACCCTCTGCTCTTCACTCTCGTCCCTATCGATATGGAACTTTTCATTCCTATACTGCCATGGAACATTAGCAATGTGATAGAAGGATTCTCCAGGACCATACCTTAGAGATTTAAAGTATGATATGTTTTTAAAATAGTTTTGATGACCTGGGATGGTAATCTCTCCCTTGTAGTCCTTAAGGAATCTGGATACCTCTTCCTTCTCATTGTTGCCATCAATTTTATTTACGATTATTCTATCGTTGTCTCTATACATGAAACTACAAGCCTCATGGTAAGACTCTTTAGCAAATATATCAACGAATTCGTATTTTTCAGCAAAATGGCGGACCATGCCGTTACATTCTATTGCATCGCCCATGCCAAGATGATGATAAATAGCTATTTTGTTCATTTCCCCAAAACCACCCTTAAAGCATCGACATGTTCCTTCACTGTCTCTTCGTTCTCATCAAAAACCTGACCAATAAATTTTACGTTGCCACGAGGGGCAGGAAATGGCTGAGCCTTGAAATCATCGTGTATTAGACAATTATTTTTTATCTCAGGATAGATAACATCTCTAAGAAAATTTTGATCCGAGTGATAAGTATTTGTCTTGTCCCAGTCTGCTATCTTTTTTTTCATATTCTGTACGACGTTCGACTTTATTCCCCACATGCCAGCCAATATAGGATGGGTATAGTGCCATGGATGGTCTTTCATAATATGGAAGCCGCTATCGCTAGATAGCCACTGATCGACAGCAGCCTTCTCTCTGATGCTTAGCCTGGAATCTGAATCTCTGGAAATAAGAACTTCCACGTCATCGTCATCTATATCGCCAAATCGGTAAAAAGAAGATTTCCAATCCCCAAGCTCATTCGTCATCACAATCTGCACGTTCTCAAGCTTAGAAAGTTCGTCAATTACAAAAAATGGCACCAACGAATCGACGTAAAACCTACAAACCCAATCAGGGTAAACTAATTGGGCTAGTTCGGCATTCCTGATGGCGCCGGATAAGTATTTTAAATCAACGCCCCATACAGAAAAAGCTATCAATTTCATGGAACTGTTGAATCCTTATACTTGTTAAAGATTTCTTGCTCCTCTTTTCGCTTCCATTCGAAGTTCTCTGGGTTTGTAGACATCCCCTTCGGATTGAAGTAGTAAAGCCCAAGCGTCTCGTGTATCTTTTTGAACACGCTTCCTTTTGAAGCCATTCGGAGGAACATCTCCCAATCGCCGGCTGATTTATATTTAGAGTCAAATACGCCTGCTATCTCATGAGCAGATTTTCTCCACATGGGATTGTTATGGGGCATATTCATCTTTTTAAGATTTTCAAATGAGAAATCAGGAAAACTATATTTTCTTCCGGATGAGCTATTCTGCTCAAATGTCTCGTTTGGCTTGTCGGTGATTAGGGAGTCGGCATAGACTAAATCAACATCAGAGTTCAATACGAGTTCTGTAGCATGTTTTTCAATAGAGTTGACTGACTTTCTATCATCCAAATTTGCGTTTGTGATGAACTCTCCTGTTGCCTTTTCCAGTGCATAATTCCAAGTACCATAAATCCCAGGATCTTCATCCAGCTCATAATATTTGATATTATCAGGAAACTTCTTGATATATTTATCTATAATCTTTTTCTCGTTTCCGGGTGAAGCTGGATTTACCAATACTAATTCACAGTTACTTTCGAAGATTGTCTGTCTGGTAACATCCTCTAGAAATTGCTCTATATACTCGTCTCCATCGAATACGGAAGTCAAGAGAGAAATCTTTGGAATTTCAGATTTATCGAGGGCAATTATTTCTTCGCCATTAACAATGGTAGCAATTTTTTTATAGATGTCTTTCTCGTTAAACTTCTCTATAATGTGTTTTGCTAACTTCTTTGCTTCAGACTTTTTAGGTCCATAGTTTTTATATACCTCCCGAAGAGCTCCCTTAAAGGAAACAGCTTTCGGGTGGCACCACTGGCTATCAGCCTGCAATACACCATTCCATACCGCTGAGGGCTGAACTGGTGCTATATCATAATCAACTTTTGTAAAATGAGCTTTACTCTTGACCTTTCCCTTTTTATCTTTTTTCTCGGCATACAAAAAGTCCACATGCCCACTCCAGTTAGGAGCAATAACAGGTATACCGTTATACACTGCTTCAAACAGAGGAAGCCCAAAGCCTTCTCCGTGGGTAGCTGTAACAATGGATTTTACCTTTGGATGGGTGTATAATCCAGACATTTCTTCTTCTGTCAAGTTGCCGTGGAGAAGGTGAACCTTACATTTCCTGTCTTGATATCCAGCCAGTAATTTTTCTATGCTCTCTTTACAGTTATTTCTGTCTGCAACATTATTTCGCCTTTTACTGGTTTTTACTATTAATCCGACTTCCTCATCCTTAAACTCTTCAACAAACCATTTTATTGTATTCTCCAAGTTCTTTCTTGGACCCCATTGTGCTATTGTAAGAAAATTAAAATCACTATCTAAATCCAACTTCAGCTTAGATGGCTTCGTGTCCTTGACTGGATAATGGACTACTTCTACGGGAGTTTGGTTTTTAAAAACTCCTTCTTCGCCGGTTTCATCGTTCCTTGCCATGTATTGAGTGTTATCGAACCCGTATTTGGCATGTTCGGACGGGACTATGATCTTGTCCATAGCCATACTCTTCTCAATCCATTGCGGGGCTATCTTCGTTGTCTCTATACCTGCTGTGACACCAATATTAATAGGGGCAAGCTTCTTCCACTCATTGGGGATTGTTACTTGTATTGTTATATCTACATTGCCCTGACTCTGCTTAAGCGCTGCTGTCTTGAAGCCAAGTCCATCAATCCATCTCCTCTCTTCATCGTCAGCAATCGTGTGACCGGTCTGCCCCCAATTTATGTTTTCAAAGTAAATATCGAAATGCTCCTCGTGGGCTCTGAGGGCACGAAGAATCAATCGGGCATGTTCTCCGTATCCGCTTGACGTTAGTGCTGGTCCAATTACTAAAACTTTCTTTTTCATATGGTTAACATCTCCCATTTATTATAATTTTTTCTTGTATCCCAAGAACCACATCTTTCGTGGATATCCGTCAATAGGGTATCCCACTGCTCTAATGTTTCCTCAAAATTATAATTTTTTTCTATATGCTTTCTTCCTAGTTCGCCAAGCTCTTCTCGCTCTTCGTTGGTCTTATTGTACATCTCTTTGAGAGCCGATATGAAGCCTTCTCGGCTTATCCTATCCTCATAGATGAATGGGACAGCTTGAGAGCCTATAATAGCCTTAGAAGCCGGCTCAATGCCTATTCCGAACCACTTTTCTCCATCGGTAACTTGCTCTTGGAGTCCACCTGTCATAGAGACAATAATAGGTGTACCGGCTGCCAGTGATTCAAAAGTGGACAGTCCGAAGCCTTCGGCATCCGATATCCCGCAAGTAACATCTGCCGCGTTATAGAAAATATTCAACTCTGGGGGTGGTAGTTTCTTTGTCGAAAACATCACTTCGCCATTGGTAAGACCGAGCTCTGTGATTATCTTCTCTAAGTCCTGCCCGTGGTTATCTTTAGGATCCGTGTGCATAAGCAATCGAGCTTTATCATGTCCAACTTCATCTAGAAAATCTTTAAACCACCAAATCAAGCTTCCGGACATCTTTCGACGAGCATTTCTACTATTCCAAAAGACAAGAAACCTACCATCAAGCCCTGATTGTTTTTTAAATTTCTCTATGATATCTTTGGGTAGTTTCTTGAAGACATCTGGATTTGCCACATGGGGGATTCGATGGCATTCTGTATCTGGCGAGACGGTTCTCACAATATCGTCTGTAACTTTAGATATTGTACATACTACATCAGTGCTAGCATAATAATTTTTATTAAAATAAGGATATGGCTTGTTATCCCATACATGATAATAAACCATCGGCACTTTCGATCTGATTTCGTCTTCCATATCCCACAGCCAAGTAAAGAACCTAGGATCTGTCATAAACCATATCATGTCTGGCTTGTGATCTCTAAGAACTGCCCTAACAAGGTTCTGATCTCCATAGCCGTCAACAGGAAGAACTATCCAATCGTCGCCATGCTCTTTTGTTTTCTGGGGTTTGTATTGCTCATGCTTCACTGCTCCGCCCAATGAGATTACAGAATATTTGCCCGTATGGAGGAGCTTCTCTAGGATGTATCTAGTTTGAGTACCTACTCCAGATGGCGAAAACGGATGATCGCTTATTGTTAGAATTTTGATTTTTTTGTCTGTCAACTTATCCCTCGCAAAGGTTTCGCCAAAGAGAGCAACTACGGCAAGATGTTTTTTTCTTGATATGGTTGCCGTTCTCAATATTGTGAATCGCGGTGTTCAGTAACTTGAGGGCATTGCCCGTCTTTTTCTGCCCGCTTGAAACCCTAATAGCTTCAACAATATTTTTCTTGGCTGTTCTCTTTAAGAGTATAAAGTATGTCTCTATTTTTTTTAAGTCGATACCGTATTTTTTTGCAAAAAAGTTTTTATAATAGGTCAACTGATATGTTGTCATTGGATCTGTCTTTTTTTGCCAGTTCCATCCCCAAGAGCATGTCTTCCAGTCGATGATATGAAATTTCCCATCGCTCGTCTTTATGACGAGATCCACAAAGCCCTTGTATTTAATCTCACTCTCTTCCTGTCCCTCGATTGGCTCATCGAGTGATTCCTCGATAGAAACAAGTTCATAGTTACCAAACCTTGCCTTCATAAACGGAATAACATGAGGAAAGAGGCTCTCCCCTTGTTTCACCATATCTTTAAAGTCTTTCGATTCGGTATCTACTCCAACACTTTCTGCTTCAGAATGGAAGATGGAAATAAATTGGCTCTCCACTTCCTTGACCACATATTCTATATCCTTGTGATTCTTTTTAGATATCAGAAGCTCCAAAGAAGAATGGACAGCCTTTCCAAAAGCGGTATGGATGTTTCCCTCAAACTTATATAGCTTATCAATTCGAGTAAGCTTATAATAGTGAGGGCAAAAGTCCCAGTCTTTTACACCGCTAAAGGATAGATATTCAGTTATATGGAGATTTTCTTTTTTATTCTTCTTGTTGTTGAGAATATTCACTGTACACTTTCTTTCTCTTTTTGTTCTTCTTTGACTTCTTAGTCTCTTTAGTGCTGGATTCTTCTGTTTCTGCCGAGTAGGCAGTCTGCTCATCAGTCGTGGTTTCAGAAGTATCTTCTACCACTTCTTCTTTCTTTGGCTTCGGCGCCTTATCCACGGAAATGCTTTCTTTCTTTTGAAAGCTAAAAGTTCCTGAGAGTCTCGGGTTCTTTCCTCGATTTGTTAGTGTTTGTTGCTTTAGACATGAAACAACCTCTATGCCGTTAGCTGATAAATAATCCAGCACATCATCAACCACAACGGATGAAGGGTTTCTGTTTAGTCGCTTTGGATCTGCAGCCGGAACTTCCACCTCAACATTGATAATGTTTCCCTCTGTTTTTATATTAAAAGTTGCCATATGTTTTTTCCTCCGATTTCTTTACGAGTTTGTTAATTTTATCATATACCTTTGGGCTAATAATTTTAACATCTTTCATATTGCCCAAGAAATAATCCTCAAAAGAGTTGGCGAAATATTCTCTTAAAGAAGTGGCTCCATATGGTGAAGAAAACATATTACTTGTTAGTTGAGCCATCAATGGATATCCTACTTCTTTATAAAAATAATTATCAAGCTCGGAAGAGTATTCCGAATCTGTAAATAACTCTATAGATGGTATATCATAGCCTATTGACTTCAGCTTGTCAAGTAGTTTTATCCTTTTTTTCACGAATTCACCCTCAAGTTCCCTATCCCCGTAGATTTCAAGGGAATTCTGCTCTTCAACAGCATGGGCAACCTCGTGGACAATGTTCCTGAGAAGCTCTTCTTTGCCGAAAACATAGGATGGAACGATGTATATTGCCCCATCCTGATAGACGGAATCGACCTCCCTCTTTTTGAGGGAGTCGAATTCGCCGACATATACAGAATCTATATTATCCAAGAAAGATGTCGGCAAAATAGAAGATATCTTTTGTAATATTGAGTCTATCTCTATTTCTGGGGGTAAATCTTTTTTATTATATACATCTATTCTGTTTTCCCACAGAAAATGTACCGACTTCATTCTTTCATTAGATTCCCGTAAGAAGCTCATTTTGAAAGAGCTTCTTTTTCTGCTTCTTCGCTACTGTCATAGTTATCTACATCAGTCATCGCTTGTTGGTATCCTCGTAACCAGTTCTCCTTAGCTACTACAAAAAGGAACTCTGGAAACTCGGAAGCGAGTGTTTCAATAACCATCTCTACCGTAACCTCTCCATTATCTGGAGTATATACTTTTCCAACATAGTCTACCAACATATGTTTGAGTGGTCCCTCTGATGGATTTACAGCCATCTTTGATTCATCGGTATTCTCATCAGTAGCCAAGGCTTCTGCTGCTTGTTCTTTATTTTTCATTTTTTCTCCTATAATATTTTTGATGCTAGTGTTGCAACAAGGGATCGTTCACCAGTCAATAAGGTAACATGTCCAGATAAATTGTAGGGCTTAAATTTCTCAACAGCATAGGCTAGCCCATTGGAAGTCTCATCAACATAAGCATTATCTATCTGTTCGACATCTCCTGTAAGAATTATTTTGGTTCCCTCTCCAACTCTTGTTATTATAGTCTTTAATTCGTGAGATGTCAAGTTCTGAGCTTCATCAATTATTATATAAGAGTTTGCTATGGACCTGCCTCTGATATATGTTAGCGCTTCAACTTGGATCTTACCTGCTTCGATATACATATCGAGTGTCTCTTTCTCGTTGCCCATTAGAAATTCCAAGTTATCCTGTATTGGTGCTAGCCATGGTGCCATCTTTTCCTCTATTGTGCCTGGGAGGAAACCTATGTCTCTCCCCATTGGCTCAACCGGACGAGACACCACCATTCTATCATAATGCTTGCTTTCGCCTATTGTTTGCTCTAGTCCTGCCGCGATTGCTAGCAGGGTTTTTCCGCACCCTGCTTTTCCTACTAGGGTTATTATCGGAATAGATGGATCCAGCAATAAGTCTAGAGCATAGCTCTGTTCCTTGTTTTTTGGTCTAACTCCCCATACATTACTGTTGTTACTGTTTGTATTTCTTATCGGAGCGAGCGGAGAACCCTTTTCAACGAACCGGGCTAGGGCTGTTGATTTTTCATTTATATTTGATGATAACATAATAAACTCATTAGGCTGAAGGTTTTCTGAAGCTTTTTCTTCTAAGACGAAATCATCTCCAGAATAAAATTGATCAATCTCTTCCTGAGCTACCAAAATCTCTTTAAACCCGGCGAAAAGCTCATCTGTGTCTTCAACTACTTTATCAGGATTGAAATCTTCGGTTTTAATATCTAGAGAGTCGCCTATCACTCTAAGGTTTATATCTCTGGTAACAAGAACGGTGTTGTCTCTGCCCACGGCAGCACATACCTTGAGGACAGTACCGACAATGATATGATCTGGAATGCTTTTGTCTAGATCTGGCGGCAAGTCTTCTACTTGGTTGACACTCACCGTTTTGAGTATGCCTTTATTCTCGTCAATTTTAACACCCCTAGAGAGATTACCTTTTTCTCTCAAGGCATCAAATGTTCTTATTATTTTTCTAGAATTGGCGCCGACACCATCTTGCCTTTTTTTGTGCTTGTCTATTTCCTCAAGCACTTTCAAGGGTACTATGATATCATTTTCTCCAAAATGATAGATTGCATTTGCGTCATGTAGGTAAACACTTGTATCAAGAATATAAGTGATTTTATTCATAAAAATCCTGTGGATCTAGAGATAAATAGTATCTTTCAGGTATTTTAGTATTTCTCAAAGATAGATACTTTATGCTTAACATTAAAAACAACCTCAAAAACTTATCGATATTCGCCCTACTTCTTCCGTTGACTATTAGCTGTACGGCTAGTAAAAGCACCGTCGAGGGCTTAAGTGCCTCCTCTTCTTGTACCACTGGGATTGGAGAAGACTTTCCTCTTGCTGGGATTTATAATTCCACAGTATTCGTAGAGGGAGTCGTCGTTGATAAGCAAACAAAGAAAGCTTACACTGGATATACCGGCTCTGGGGGTGTAGTCTGGCAAGATAAAGACAGCACTGTGGTACTGACTGCTGCTCATGTCTGCGATGTGTCGAGCCTGATTGATGCTATTAAAGGTCAGGTGCCGAATCCGGATGATGTAAGGCACTTTTTGAAAGTATCTGATCGGAAGAATAGAGTATATTCCGCCATCTCATATGTTTCGGCAACAAAGTTTGATGCCTGTTTGATCCAAGTGAGCAAAATTGAAGGAGCTAGAGCTCTGGTGCTTTCTGACGAAGACCCAGTTTTAGGAGAAATCGTCTATAATGTTGCTTCGCCACTTAGCCTTTATTCTAGCGAAGGTTCGCCTATGTTCAAGGGGTATTTCAGCGGCAACTTCAAATTTGTTAATGTTCCAGAAGAAAAGCATTCCTTATTCTCTCTTCCTGCCGCACCAGGTAGTTCTGGATCGCTTTTATTAAATAAAAATATGGAAGTCATCGGCGTCGTTTCTGCTGTGTATACAAGATTTCATCATCTAACAATCTCGCCGACACTGAAGCAAGTAAAAGATCTTATGGCTGGTAATACTCCCCATAAAGTGAAAGTGTTCATGGACTTCACTCCTCAAATAGTTGTCGAAGAGAAAGTATTCCTTTGGGGAACAGAAGTTCCAGAATGGGATATCCTTGAGGAAGAAGAAGCCGAGAAATGGAAAATCAGAGAATAGTTTAGTGTACTATTTTTAATTTTTCGTTCTCGTCACTAAGTCTTTCGTTTTCCAATACCAAATATTCTATCTGATCTTTGTTAGCTAAAGAATCGTTTACAAGTTCTTGGATGATATCATTGTTAGCATCTATTTCTTCTAGCATTTGTTCTGATATCTTTATTAGCGAGGGGGCAATCCTTAAAATATTCCTCATAACATTTAAGTTCTCGTCTGTAGTCTTGATATAGGTCATCCTCCCCCCTTAGAATATCCATCTTCATACCAGCCGCCGCCTTTAAGTTGGAAGGAAGAGAGCCCTATAATCCTCTTCAAAGAGTTCTCCCCATTACACCCCTCACAGTCCGTGAGAGGCTCTTCAGTGCTTTTTTGTAGCTCTTCCTTTACCACGGAGCACTCCTGGCACTCGTAAACATAAATGGGCATTAAAATTGCTCCTCTTCAGTTGATTCTTTGAGTGCCAAAGTCGATACCTCATCGCCGCTGATAGTCTTCGATACTAAATCAAAATATCCAGCTCCGACTTCTCGCTGATGCTTGACGGCAGTATAGCCGAGAGAAGCATTGGAAAACTCTCTTTCCTGAAGTTCAGAATAAGCCTCCATTCCGGTATCTCTGTATCCCACAGAAAGCTCAAACATACTATTGTTCAAAGTGTGGAATCCTGCTAATGTAACAAACTGAAACTTATACCCCATAGCACCGAGCTCATTTTGGAATTTTCTTATTGTTTTCTCGTCAAGATGCTTTCGCCAATTGAACGATGGAGAGCAATTATAAGCTAACATCTTATCCGGAAATTCTTTTTTTACCGCTTCAGAAAACTTCTTTGCCTGCTCCAAATCTGGCTTGGATGTTTCACACCATATCATATCAGCATATGGTGCATATGCCAAGGCTCGGGCTATAGCTGGCTCTATACCATCTTTGATACGGAAGAAGCCCTCTGCCGTCCGTTCTTTCGATAGAATAAATGGATGATCCCTTTCATCGATATCAGATGTTAATAGCTTGGCTGAATCAGCGTCAGTTCGTGCTACCAATACTGTTGGAACATCCGATACATCTGATGCTAATCTGGCGGCAATCAAAGTCTTGATAAACTGACCGGTGGGAATAAGAACCTTACCTCCCATGTGCCCACATTTCTTTGCTGATGAAAGCTGATCTTCGAAATGAACTCCGGCTGCTCCAGCCTCAATCATAGATTTCATAAGCTCGTAAGCATTTAGAGGTCCGCCAAAGCCTGCTTCTGCATCGGCTACGATAGGGGCAAACCAATCTTTATCAGATATATCCTCTGCTGAGTCTACCTGGTCGGCTCGCTGTAGAGCATTATTTATTTTTTTTACCACCAAGGGCACACTTCTAGCTGAATATAAACTTTGGTCTGGATACATAGTACCGTCCAAGTTTCCGTCTGCTGCTACTTGCCAACCACTACAGTATATTGCCTTTAATCCGCCTCTCACTTGCTGTACAGCTTGATTACCGGTGACAGCACCGAGTGCATTGATGTATTTCTCCTCGCCGAGAAGCTTTCTTAGTTTTTCTGCCCCATTTCGAGCCAAAGTGTGTTCCACTCTCACGGAACCTCTCAATTTTTTGACATCTTCGTCGGTATATGGTCTCTTTATTTCATTGCTCATTTCTTGCTCCTATAAATGTTTGTAACAGACTGTTGTCAAGAACTCATCTAGATTATCAGATAAACATAAGTTCTTAAAGATCTTCTTAGCTAAATAATTCTCGTGGGAATCTTCTATCTCTTCATTTAATATTTTAGTGAAGTATTCTTCCCCACATATTTTCCCATTCGTTAGCTCTGCTTTATTTTTTACCCATTGCCAAAGCTGAGTTCTTGATATCTCTGCCGTAGCAGCATCCTCCATAAGATTGTTTATGGGAACACACCCTTTTCCATCAAGCCAGCTATTCAGATATGTAAATCCAATATTAATATTTTTTCGAAAGCATTCTTCTGTACAGTCACCATCCGGTATCTTAAGAAGATCTTCTCGGGTCACGGAAGTTTCCACTTCTCTATCTATTTGGTTTTTCCCTTTCATATGTGAATCAAAGACTTCTTTCGCTATGGCTATTAATCCTGGGTGGGCAACCCAAGTGCCGTCGTGTCCATTCGTCACTTCTCTTTCTTTATCTTCTTTGACTTTCTCTAAAGCTGCTTCGTTTGCTTCTGGATTGTCCTTAATTGGTATTTGTGCTGCCATTCCGCCCATAGCATGGGCGCCTCTCTTGTGACAGGTATGAACTAGGAGATTTGTGTATGAGCTCATAAAGTGCCTTGACATGGTTAGTTGGTCTCTGTCTGGCAATGTTTCTGATGATAGGTTTTTCATAAAACTGAAAATATAATCCCATCTTCCACAATTAAGCCCGGCAGAATACTCTCTTAGCTCGTAAAGCACTTCATCCATTTGAAATGCTAGTGGCAGAGTCTCAACTAATACTGTGGCTTTTATTGTTCCTTTCTGGATACTGAAATATTCTTCTGTAAAAGCAAATATTTCTGCCCAGACTCTCGCCTCTAAATAACTTTCTAGTTTTGGCAGGTAAAAGCAAGGTGGCTCTCCTCTATCAACCATCTCTCTTATATTTAGAGAGACAAATGCTCCGTAATCAAAGAGTGCTGCTCGAATTGGAACACCATCATAATTTAAAAAGTTTTTTTCTTGTAAGTGTAGCCCTCTTGGTCTTACGAAAAGAGTTGCTGGGCTTTTATTCAACTTATACTCTTTTCCGTTGTCTGCCGTGAAATCAATATTCTTTCGGATAGCATCATGTAGGTTAACTTGACCATTAACACAGTTCTCCCAAGTTGGCGAGTTTGAATCTTCAAAATCCGCCATAAAGACATTTGCGCCTGAATTTAAAGCATTGATTATCATTTTTCTATCAACAGGTCCAGTGATTTCCACTCTCCTGTCTAAAATCTTGTCTGGTATCTTGCTAATCTTCCAACTTCCTTCTCTAACATGTTTTGTTTCTTTCAGAAAGTCGAGCCTATTGCTGGGGGCTATTCTGTCTTCCCTGCTCTCTATTAATAGTTGTATTTTCTTCGAAAACTTCTCCGATAATAAATTTAAAAATTGAGAGGTGTTTTCGTTGATTACTTTTCCTTCCATAATATGTTTCACTTCCCTTTCGTTGGTATAGTTTTTAAAATAATTTTCAAACAGAGGAAACCAGCTTTTCGGATCCATTTTATCGTTTAAATCTTCCCGTAGGCGGCAAACTTGTTCGTGTTCGAAACTGTAAGAAGACTTTCTCAACAATTCACAGAATTCTTTTATTCTCATTAAGATATCCAGTTCTTGGTGTGCTCTACGGGTTTTGAACCCACGACCTTCCGCTTATAAGACGGATGCTCTAACCAACTGAGCTAAGAGCACTCATTGCTTATTATGAGAGTATCATAAGGTGAATGATATTACAAGCTATTTCTTGAGAAAATTTACACTATTAAAGGAATCGATTATGTCTTTAAAAGCTTCCAGTTCCGTCTTTTTGTTTGGCTTGGGAATCTTGAGTTTATCAACTAGTTCCGAACTGCTTTGGATTTTCGAACCGCCGATGCTCCAAATCATTTCAATATTAAGTTTTTTACAAGTATCTATTTCTTTTTTAGATATTGTATTTTTGTTTATTGTGCCGCCATTGGCAAAGTAATCAGGCTTTATCTTCTCAAGTGTTTCACAAACTGTGTCATCCTGATCCAGAGAAAGCACGACTTTGTGAACTTTCTTCATTCCCTTGAGAAGTTGGGCTCTCTCCTCGTGAGTCATAAAATAATAGCCTTTTTTTCTTACGAGCCAGCTATCAGAATTCAAAATGATAACAACCTTACCGTATTTGGATGCTTCTTGGATAAGCTTAAGGTGCCCAATATGTATTGGATCAAACCCACCGCTAATAGCTACTATCTTATGCTTTCTTTTCATCTTCTTCATCCAAGAAGAAACTCTCTATTCTCATTCTTTTAAGTTCTTGCCGGAAATCGTTCTCGCTAACTCCGAGAAACCGAGCAGCAGAGTTTTTAGACCTTGTGGCACTTAGTGCTAGCTTATAGAGAGCCTCTTTACAAACATATCTCAATGATTTAGCTAACTGCAGTCCATATATAGGTGTGCCGGAAACATTAATTGAATACTCTAACTTAAGAGCTATTATATCCTCTAAAGTTAAATTATTTAACATTATCTCAAAATCAGAAGTAATTTTATTTTCTCTTTTTAATTTACTTCTAATACTATAATATTTATTTTTTCCTGATACTCTCTTTTTCTTATTCCAACTCATCACTCACCATGCTGCTGTTGGATGCCTCCTGCCCAACCACCTCACTAAAATACCTGATCATTTTATAAAAGTCAAGAAAAAAATCATTTTTTTGGTTTTTCGATGTCGGCGGAGCACATTTCCTCTGCTTCTTTCGGAGAAAGAGAGGGCTTACCTTTGAAGCTTTTTCTACTTCCTTTGGCTTGAGCACAAGCCCATTTTCTTTGCTTGCCTGAAGAAACTTCTTCAAGTTCCTCAATCTCTTCTTCTGCCCCTACAATTTCTTCCTCTGGTGGAGTTTCATCTGTCGAGGTGCCTGCTGGTCCAACTGCTGCCACTTCTTTCTCGTAAGCATCAGTTGTTGGCTCTGGCAGCTCTGAAGATAGCTGATCTTCAAATTTATCAAAGTATAATTTCAAATTTGCTATGAGATAATCATAGAAAAGCTGTTGATCTTTTGGATCATCCAAGTCAGCATAAGCATCAACAATCTGTTTATCAATCTTATCGAAAGTCTGCATAGCAATATTCCTACCTGTCAAGTCTTTACCTGGGAGGGTTTGGAACTCTTCTTCCTTTTCGATATCGTCAACAACTGACTTATCGCCAATGTCAATGAATTTCTCTGTATCATTGTCTCCAATGTTGATATCAACTTCTTTAAGTTCCTGATCAGCTTCATCGCTGAGCTCTACCGGAGCCAAAGTATTGATGACAGCATTGATTATATGGCTCCGATACGAATCTCTTTGTTCTTCGTCTGTCGTGAGAGATTTGAAATCTGTTTTGATAATTGGAATTATCTTTTTCAACAGATTCTGTAGAACATTGATTCCCGTAGATCGATGAGGGGGAAGCTCTTCTTTTTCTTGTAGCAGTAACTTATGAATACACTCTCTAAGTTTGTGTTCTAATCGAAAGTTATCTATTTTCTCTTTCTGAATCTTGGAGACATAAATCACGCCCGTATCTTCTTCCTTAGTCTCGCTAAGAACCGAAGCTCTGTTTTCGATCTTCTTACGAATAACTTCTCTTACTTTTTCTTCATAAACAATGTCTTCTCTCGTTATCATATAACTTTCCTCTTTTTCATCTTCGGATTTATCATCGGCATAACCTACTACGGCAGAAGCAGTAGAGATTTCCGACACCTCTCCCTTAACTAGTTTCCATATTCTATCTTTGTCTTCTGGGCTTAGTTTCTCGGGAAGGAGGGATTTAAATTTCTCTTCATCGCCAGCCTCCATAGCTGGCTTCATGTCTCCGCTAGCACTTATTCCGCCGGCTTGAGGAGGTATGGGCTGTATCTCTACATCTATGCCTCTATTCTGACCGACCCTGACCGCGCCGGCATATCTACCATCTTTGATATCTTTCTCACCCAGCACCAAAATAACTTTATCATCCGGCTCTACAAATTCTTCTATAAATTCATAGGTTGCTTGTACAGGGCTTGGAGCATCGGGGAATAGCTGGGTTGATACGAAAGCTTGTGCTTTGCCGGCGAGACCGTATTTGTTTAGGTATATATCCCATATCTTTTTCGAGGCTTCGGCAGTAACACCTTTATCCTCTCTTGGAGAAATTAAAATATACATCTCTTCTGTTGTCGGGTAAATCTCCTCGACAGCTCCAAGATGTCCAGAATGCGGTGGCTTAAACTTGCCGGGGAAGACAGCAACTATTCTATTGAACTGTTCTTGCTCTTCATCTATTTTCTTCATTGGGGGAATATCTCCTCGCCCAAAGCGGAATAATCCGAGAAGCTGATTAATCGGAGCAAAGTTGCCAGTAAATTTATAAGTCTTCCCATCATAATCGAAAACAAAGCCTTCTGAGGCTGTCGAGACATTATCAATTGATTTAAGTTTTTGTAACTGCTTGCTCAAGATGGACATAGCTTCATCAGAACCCGATCCTTCTATGGATTTAATAGCAGTTGCAACTTCTTTCCTAAGCCTCTCTACTTCTTTCTGATTATCTAAGATGAATACACTCTCCAAGCCGCTTAATGCTAAGACTGAAAAGTCGTGGACTATATCTTCTAGTGGATAAATTATTTCCTTAATCAAGTCTTTGCTACCAGCAATAAACTGTCGGACTGAATCTCGATATTCAGCTTCCTCTTTCGGGATTTTAGCAAGTATCTTAGTTAGATTAGCTCCCTTTTGACCAAGTGTCCTCTGTAGGATCATATCTTTAATATCTTTATTGGCTGCCGGAAAGCTTTCGTTAATTCTTTCACTAACCTTTTTAATAATATAATCGCCGACAACATTCTTGTCGGAAAGACCAGCGGATCTCATTAGATCATCAAGCCTTTTTGAGATTTTCATTGTAGGGCTGTCGCTAGTAAACTTTTCTAGGTTTTTTATAGCATTAACCTGAACTCCGTAATCCTCTTCCTCTTTTGTGTCCTGAATAGCTCCCAATGCCTGTTCGAGCTGAGATACTAGCTCTTCCGATTCTACTGGTACAGTTTCTCCAGTCTCTTTATCGAGAGCAAGATGACCCACTCGATGGATTACCAAATTTTTAGTATCGTAGTTGACGACATTTGGGCTTCTCGGATCCATTATTTCAGCGTTATAGAAAATATTAGCATCGGGTCCAAAAAGATCTATCTGTAGCTCAATCGGCATAGATTGTACAGCCTGCTCAAAAGCAGCAAAGCCGTCTACGAAAGCTCTTTCTAAGTTTCCTCTACCGGCAAACTTTTGGGCAAGTCCGGCAGGATCTAATCCTCCCGACTTTATATTAGACTTATTTCTTGCCGCTTTAGCTTTCTTATCTCGGACACTATAAGATACGAAAAGGTTTTGCCCGTCGGTCTTTTCTGTACCAACGAGCTCTCCTCTTGTAGCCTTATTAAAAATGTCTTTCATCTTAGAGAAAGAAAGATTTGGATTGTCATACAGATGACTCATGTGTCCTGCTAATCCGCCCATAAGCTTATTCCTTTTTACCCTCTTCGAAAATTCTTACTCTCTCTTCCAAGAGATCAACTTTTTCTTGAAGTCTTCTATTGTTTCTCTTTATTTCCCTTAAGTGACTTTGAGCCATCTCTACTCTCATTTTATCAGATTGAGAGGAAGGTTTTAAGGCTTCCAGCACCTCTTTAAGGGACTGGATATAGCTATTAATGTTTGGTGATTCATAGGATTCACCAAGTAAAAATTTCTTTGTCATTCGCCGGAAATCCATAGTTTATCCCTCTTTTGCCGTAACAGTTCGCTTCTTCGCTGGTCGTTTACGACGGAGTAGAGAGCTGATTCCAACCTCAACATCTTCTTTTACTTCTTCAGCTTTAGCTTTAGCTTCGGATGCTGCTCGCTCGGCTTTCGCTTTCGCTTCTGCTGCTGCTTGAGCAGTTTTTGCTTTTGCTTGAGCGACGGCTTGTTCGGCTTTCGCTTCTGCTTCTGCTGCTGCCTTTAATACGGCTGCTTTAGCTTCTTCTGCTGCTTTTTCGGCTGCAGCTTTTACATTCGATAACTTCCTAGCTATCATTCTTTTTTTCTTTTGCTTTGGACTGCTCATTTGTTTTTTCTCCTTATAATATGTTGGTGTTCTTTTTTAATCGCTCCGTTATTTGGTCCCAGACATCTGGACTGAAATCATCCGAGGTCTTTGTCGTATCTTTTTGATCGACCGTCTTGGCTTTGTCTTCTCCATCTTTGCTATTGCTATCAGGATTCTCATCAGGCTTCTCATCAGATTTCTCGGCGAATTGTATCGCGGCACTAGAAACTTCTTGTTCAAGCATTTCAAAGGCGGCTCTCAAATTGTCCAATCTTTCATCTTGTTCAAAATCAACTTTGCCAAGTCCTAAGAATGTTTTCCCAAGTTCTTTCGAAAGATCTTGCTTTACTTTAGCTAAGTCTTGGGTAGCTTTTTTTGTTATTCTGTCTACTTTTTTCCTAGCCATAGTGTCCGATAGCCCTTTTGCTTTTTTGCCCACAAACTCTCCAGCTTTCTTTTTCATTTTCGCCATTGGGTCGCCAACTGCTGCAGCACCCAAATCTTTCAAATTATCAAAAAAGCCTTCCTCGATCATCTCGCTGATGATTTCATCGATTTCGTTTTCTTCGAAGTTCACACCAGCCTCTTCGGCTGCTTCGATGATCAGGTTCCTTACAGTTTCCGAAGCCTCAACAACGGGCTCTTGTTTCTCGACATCTACTTCTGTCGTCACTACCTCTTCTGTGCTTTCGGGAAGCGAAAAGCCCCAACGATTCATCAGATTACGATTAAGCTCCTGGTTTCTTTTTATTTTATGATTTTCTATTGACATTATTTATTTTCCTTTTTTGAATCTTCCCAATCTCGTAAGCATAAGTTTCCTTCTAGATATGCTTCCTTTTCCATTTCTCTTAGATGATCATTTTCCTGAGCATATCCTTCTTTCATCTCGCCTAAATCATCGAACTGACCACAGCAATTTTGCTTGTGGTGAACGAGCTCGTGGGAGAACGATCTTAATACATCTTTCGGATGCCGATTCATCGTATAGAGGGTAATCGCCATATTTGATGGATCATAAAATGCAGTTTTTCCAAGAGGGTTTTGACAGTTGTTTTTATCAGTCCTCAATATGATTTTGACCGGCTTCTCATACCCAAGTCTCTGTTTGGCATACGGGAGAAACTCTCTTATTAGATCTTTTATGATGTTATTGCTCTTCATGACACTATAAGTAGATATTTGAAACAGAAAAAGGCTTTAGATATCTTGAACCAAGATTTCGAACTGATCGATGTAGCAAGTCTTGCCAGCGGGCTGCCCATATGAATAGAAACCCATCTGTAGATTAGAATCTGTCGGGTCAACATAATAATCATCAGTTGAGTTTACCCACTGGCTGGCAACCAGCTCCCATGTCTCTTGCCCGCTAGGCACATCGCCGGCAGAACTGGTATACACATTTATGGTATCGCCCGAACTTCCTATTGGAATAACATCCATCCTAACTCGATGCCATGTGTCCAAATCATATTCGAAATTTGTGGAACCCGAACATTGGATCGAATTGATGCCGTCGCTAAACGGGTCGCTCGTGCCTCTGACTTGTAGCCAGAGCGATGCTCTGGTGCTGCTAGCATCTTGACCAAATGCTGCTCTCTTTGACATTTGAAGTGTGTATCCGCCTGGTATGATATTAAAAACTTCACCGGAATTGGCTATACTGTTCGTTGTCCCATCGAATACATTTCTGGCGAACAATCCGATTCCAGAATCTGAAACACCTCCACCATCGTCTTCTTTTCTCAACCATGCTCTCATTGAGTATGCTTTTGATGTAGAGTAGGGTCCGGTATATATCCCAGAATCGACAGAGCCAGATACTCCCCAAAATCCGTATGGTCTATTACTGTTGTTATGAATAAAGGAGCGGCAAAACCCCCCGGCATTAGTCAGCGGCGAACTGAGGGTAGAGTTGACCTGTGAGCTACCTGTCACACCTCCGACAAAGTGAGAACTGTCGTTGTTTGCTGCGTTCCAAGGAGCATCTGCTAGTGACCCTGTTATAAAATCCGAACTTGATAAAATTAAACCTAATGCCATAATAATACTTCCTTTATTTATTAATAAGTAGTTTTACACACCTGGAGGAGCACTTTTGCCTACTTTCGGGTTGATTGTTTTCATACCCTTCGTTTTATACTTATTACCACCCTTGACGGTCAACCTCATCATTTTTCCAAAGCTCTTCTTCGCCACTTTCTGATAAGACTCGTCGCTCTCTGAGACGGGCTCTGCTGGGCTCTCTTCTGATGGGGTAGCAGGTGTGTAGAACCACTCGTTTTCGTCCGTTCCTGCCCAACTGACGTGCTCTGAGGGCACTTCCATACTCACCACAACACTGCCTTCGCCTCCGTGTTGTTGAGCATAGGATCTAGTCAGAGAAACCCAGTCTCCTGGTCTTAGAGATTTAGATGCTTTTGGATTTATTCCTCTGTATATCTTCACAGTCTTTGCCCCGTGATAAGGAATTGGTCTTCCCCATTTCTCATTGAACTTTTTGTAGATTACATTGAGTAGGTTTTCTGGCTCTGGCTTTGCTCGAAGCTTTCTCTGTTCTTCATCCTCGTTCATTCTTGTAGCTTCCATTCTTACGGCTTCGCCCAATACAGAATCAGCGGTTTCGAGAAGTGTTGTTAGTTTCTCTTCATAGGGATCTTTTGCCTTATTAAAAATCTTGCTGTGATTCTGTTCTGCTTTCGATGTGTCTATTTGAGGTCCATTGGAATAATAGATAGAATCTAAATGTTCTACTCCGTGATTTTCCTCATCTGATTTCTTTGTATCAACAAAGTCGCTACCCTTACCGTCATAAAACTCTTTCCAGACATTCTGGGCTGCTGGACTTACTTGTCCTTTGTGAGGACTAGGCATCAACCCGTTGCTACCAGCATGTTGCATGGCTATTCGATATAGTGTCGGACCATACCCCTTTTCTGCCCAGATTTCTTCAACCTTGTATACCTTTTGGGTACCTTCCCAGCCTAGGCGAATCACTCCTTTGATAAATGGTTCTATCTTATCTCCGTCAAGATGCCTTACATGAGCTCCTACACCGTATCGATCATATAAGATAATGTATGAGCCATCAATATAAAGTCCCAATTTTGAGATGTCTTCGATTGCTGCTTCTGAGATGCAGGAAGCTTGTTTTTTTATCGTAATCTTCATCTTACTTCTTATTCTCGATAATAATGTTTATTTTTTTCTTCTTGGATTCTGTTACTGGTTCAATCTTCTCAAACTGGTTCAGTGCCTCTATCTCTTTTTTGATGCCCTTCCGAAAGCTTTCGGGATATTCATTCATCAGTTTCATAACATCATAGTTCATTTTTGCTTTCCAATCTGTCTGGTTACCATTGGTGTTTTGAACGGTAATCTTAACCCCTCCCCCTACACCTCCTGCTGGTCCAGTTTTGGCAACTGTGCCCATCACCGGTATTTGATACTTCTGTCTCACATTGCCCATATGAAAATCTCTTTCTGGTGTAATAATGAGTTGGGCAGAATCTTCACCTTCTTGTTCCATTCCGGGGAGATTTAGTTGTTTCTTGGTAGATCTTTGTAAATCTGTTGCTATCTTATTTATGATCTCAATAGTTGATGTAACATATTCACCCATAGCAGCGCTGTCTTTGGCTATCTTTGTACCGGGCACCACGAATTCGTATTCCAGTTCTTCGCCAACATAAGTTACTTCAACATTATCCCATTCCCACGATCCCTTTTCATTTTCCAAGTCTTCGGCTCTGTCATCAATAAAGGAAGAGGGAATAATATTCTGCTCGACGAACTCTCTTCTAATCAGTTCGGTGAGTTCGGTATTCTTATCGTCAATCTCTACCTCAACTTCGTTAGCAAGTTCTGAATATTCATCTGGATTCTGTGGACTTCGATCTGGTCTTAACCCAACTCTTAGATATAAACTCTTAGGACCGGTGCCGGCACCTGATGGTCCTGCTCCGCTTTTGAATTCCCATTCTACATTCTCCTGGGCGTCATATACATCAAATTCTAGATATGTGTCGTGCCGAATAGCATTATATACTATATCAGCTATTTCATCCTCTTTCTTATTCCAAGTTGTCTCAGATGATACATCGTCAAAGTTTCCGTGAACAACAAAGTTGGTAGTGA
>Ga0233413_10000086_pt1 | contig 47643 bp, 60 predicted proteins | sample Na_anoxic_6_MG_FD_189019 | JGI IMG/M metagenome (GOLD analysis project Ga0233413, IMG submission 189019) | Seawater microbial communities from Saanich Inlet, British Columbia, Canada - Na_anoxic_6_MG | ecosystem: Environmental > Aquatic > Marine > Inlet | place: Canada: British Columbia...
GAACATTTGCAACAATAGTTCCCTTGTATATCAAAAACATTAACTTTTGCATTGATCGTATATATGAAGATTTACGGGGTGTATCCCAAATACTCAAGAAATAAAATGACAATGTTATATATATATGCCACGCAGACAAGGAAGAACTAGGAATTATACAAAAAACGTCATTCTCATAGACCTAATGAAAAAAGAAACAAAACGCGTAAAAATAGGTTTAATATCAGTACACCGTTTGATGCAGTTGCTGAAGTAAGAGCGCAACAGACACATAATAAGCATATGAAACAAATGAAAGTTTCTACAAATCCGTTTGCGAGAACAGCAAATAAAAAATACGGAATAGATACGGCTACAATAACTGGCACGGAAATTTCAAAGATAGCCGATAGATTACAAAGAAAGAGAGATCGGCGTAGAAGGAGAGGTAAATCTGAACTAATGTTTCTCGAGCGAGAACTGAAAAATTACCAAAAGAGTGAAACATTAAAAAAATTTGAAGATTTAAGACCGCCTCACTGGAATAAAAAGGCTTGGAACGATGAACTAGAAGAGGTAATGAATACCAAAATGATTACTCCAAGAAGTGATAGAGAAAGCATGCGTTCAACGATGATGCCCGATCTAACCCCCATAACGGAAGTAAATATCACGGAAGTAGAAGAGGAAGATGTACCAGTTATGAATTTAAGTAAAGCATTTGCACGAAGAAAATTTATTAGAAAAAAACGCGATGATAAGGGAGAAGGAAATAAAACAAAAAGAAAGAAGAAGAGGAAAAAGAAGAAGAAACAGACCCAAAGAAGAAAGAGGAGAAATAAGAAAAGAGGCAAAAAATAAAAACTATATTCAAATTATATTTTTTATTTTTTTTTGTTACGACGTTTAGTTTGTTTACGTTTATATTTGCGTTTACGTTTATACCTAGTACCCCTTCCTGAGTTTTCTGGCGAAGTTGTTTGTCTAACACCTGGTGCAAATGGTTTGGCAAGAGATTTTTTTATAGTTCGTTTTCCTCTTAAGCGTATACTTTTATTTCTTGATTTTAAATCATCCAATCCATCAACTAAATCATTATATTCATCAATTAAATCATTATCTTTATTTACCATTTCAACTAATTTAACTTTAAGATCAGTATATTTTTTAATCAAAGCATTCCAATCGGGATCATCTTCTTTTTGAAACCCTAACCTGCTACTAATATTATCAACCATATATAAAATATGTTCAGTAGTTTCAATCTTTTTTTTAATATTTTTAATATTTCTACGGAGCGATTTGCTTTGTTTATCTATTGAATTCAGGTATTTTAGTGTTGCTCCACGCATTCCTTTATATGACATATATTATATATATTTATTTTTTTTTAAATATACTAGCAATCTGTGTGCAATAAAATCAAAAATATTTTTTTTTAAAAAATTGAAATTAAAATTTGGAAATATGTTAATAGAAACCACTATCATACTATACTAGAAATGAGCGCACTAGCTACTACAACAGAAACCAAAGTGAATATTTCACTAGCCCTTAAAGAGGCGTTCACCTCGCTACGAGATAAGGGTTATATGAGGCTTAACCTTATTGAGATGGGAATTCTTAAGGAATCTGAAGTCACAGAAATGCAAGAAATTTGCATGAGCGAGTACTACAAATTCTTTACAGATAAAGGCATCGATCCTGCCACGATACAAATCGACCTTAATAGCGAAATGAAATCGAACCCTTATTTCAAACAGCCTAAGGACAGCGCTATGTTTAAGGCGATGTACGGTCAGAAAACAAAAGACGGTCGTGAATACATTAATACCAGAGCGCCTGCCAATGCTATGAACTGCGGTATGGGTTCTGCTACTAGCCAGAAAAGCACCTATTATCATCCTAGACTCAACGAGTTACGAGAAAAATTAAGGCCTCTAATGACTGCCCTGTACCAAAGCCCGGTAAAAAGGCACCTCACTCGCTTCGGTATAAAGCTACCGCCTGCTAAGGACATGCAACTGCATACAGATATGAGCTATATCGCTGAGAATCGAGATGGGGTCACGGAAATGCGGGCGGCGAACGATCCAGTATCATATTACCCCTATAATCCCGATGGAAAATTTCACAGACTACAATTTATCTTAGGTCTAAATAACAGCGACGCAGGCTGGTACGGCTACGAAGGGGCTCATCAAAAATACGCTGAAATAGGTGATGGGCTCAACTGGCCTGGTAAGACGAAGACTATCCAGAAAATCCCTATCAAACTCATGAAAACCCTAGGTCTAAAACGGGTAGACATTCCAACTCGATTCGGAGAAGCGGTAATCTGGAACTGCGGGGTACCTCACGGAAACTCGGCCTGCTCTAAAGTACCTAGACTAGTACTCTACGTAAACTACCAACCCGATACCGAACAAACATCTGCCGACCACATAATAGGTCTAGGTAATCAGCCTACTGAAACAAAAAGCTCATTCGGCTTAAATTTTAAACATTCAAAATAAAACCTTAAATAAACTAATTACTAAATTCAATTACTAACACAATACTACTAAATTACAAATGTACTATAACCCATTTTTATTCTACAGGAGGATCATCCAAATAAATATGATCTTTACCACGAGTTAATGCAACGTAATAAATATTTTCCTCTTCATTGTGATCAATGTCATTGAATATGCGAATATGAGAGTTTTCCATCCCCTTGTATGCGTGAACGGTGTACATTCGGCATTTGGCCTTACTTTTGGAAACTAGATTATGTTGAATGCTATCCAGCAAGACATGCAGTTCGATAACATTAAGTTTAAGAAGGAAATTGGGCAAATCGTCTTCAAATTTAGCCTTATCTTCCTCGCTCATGTTATATTTTTGCAGTGAATTATGGAGTTTTTCAATCATAGGTCTTTTTTTCTCATAGTCATTAATCCAAATATTAGGTGTTTGCGACGCGGTCTGAAGTAGATATCTCCACGATCTAAAGAGGTAATCGTAGTTTTCACTAGGCGTAACACTATTATGCAATTCTGTAATGTGATCGTTACCTGCCATCATCCAGCAATTAATAAATTTACTTCGAATTATGTCACACGCGGGGTTTCCAATGCGCCAAGTGGTATAAAATTCCATAACAAATGCGTCATCGGGTAACCTATCAAAAGTATTTACAGCACCTCGCCACTCGTATATAGCCTGTCTGGGATCTCCTACAAATATCTTTGGAATGGTAGTATCGCGTAACAACATTTTAAGCATCATGGGATCGAAATCCTGAGCCTCATCTATAAAGACCATATCATAATTTGTATCGATATAGTCTTTGAACCATTTGCCCACAAAAGCTAATTTTCTTAATCCATCAAAACTTAGCAATTTATGTGTTTTCGTATGAACCCACATTTTAACCAAGTGTTTTTTTGTAAATGGAGATGCGGTTAGATAGTTATACTTAATGAATTCCACCATAGTTTCACATCTGGTGTCTTTGCAAAATTTACTATACTTTGAAATGAAAGCCTGTTTCATTTTGAATGGTTTATTTTTAAACCACGGATATATTTGACCGAATGAATAAGGTTTAATGTCTTGAATATTGCATTCAAAATTACCAGTTCTTTTTATAAATAGCGTTCTGATAAAAGCATCGAATGTGTAAGGTGTCATATTCCTTGTACTTTTCTTTCGAATATCATTGACAATGGATTTATTAAATGCCAAATAAAGTATTTTTTTTCCTGAGTTTTCTTTTGCCAGATTGAGAAGTGTTGTTGTTTTGCCACTACCGGCTACCGATTTGATTGCATAAATGGTATTTTTTTCATACTCAATATCTAATGCGTATTTACGCACAAGTGGGTCTAATAATGCCATTGATTTTTTACATCTGGCATATATAATAGGTACTTGATCTATCTCTTCGGTATATCTTAGTTTTGCTACTTTTGTTTCATCAACATTTTCTAGACCTGATATTCGTAAAACATCGTCAAAATAGATGGGTTTTCCTATGCACATATTTCTTATAATACCGTCGATCTCAATTCTATATTCAGTTTCATTCTCTAGTAGGATCCATTCTTTTTTACCTGTGTTCAAAATAATATATTTTGTTTCATTTGTTGGTTTTATTGTGTTCGAAGCTACCTCGCAGAGTGCCATTTCATCCCATATAAATGAACCATTATCTCTCACGTCATAAATTTGTATTGAAGGGGGTAATTCCATTGTAGTGTTTATAACTGTCTATGTACGTTTATTATCTTTCAATTTATTATTAGTGTTTAAAATTTATCTATTATAAAGTAATATAATGGATAAATGGTCGTGTTATATTATAGAAAACAGAGGTTATACTTATGTTGGAGTTTCAAATAATGTGCATAAAAGATTACGAGCACATAATAAGGAAATATCGGGTGGAGCAAAATATACTACCAGTAAAGGTAAAGGCTGGAGACATATATGCGTTGTTCACGGATTTCCCACGAAAATAGAATCATTGCAATTTGAATGGGCTTTGAAACATGTTCCGCCTAGGAATGCCGGTGGTATTAAAAATAGAATTAAAAAATTGTATAAGTTAATTAATAAAGAGTATTGGACTGGTAACTCTCCTTTGGCAGAAACCATGCCGTTAACGATTGAATGGGTAGATAGTTCATATAAAAATTTAAATGAGGAATTACCAGTATATATTCAAGAAATAGATAAACCCGTATAACTATACAACTTTTTTATTGTAATCGTCTTCAATCTCTGTAAATATTTGTTCGATTTCTTCATTTTTTTCTGTGTCACTATCATCCTCCACCTCATTCGTCGCCTCATCACTTTCTTCTTCATCGCTTTCCTCTTCATCGCTACTTTCCTCGGCATCGCTATCAAGATCAGGGTTATAATCCGAATCTTCATCTGAATCATATCCTTCTTCATTCAATATATTTTGATAAACTTCAAGTCGTTTCCTTCTAGTTTTAATAGTACCATAAAAGTTAACCGTATAAACATAATGGTTATAAAACAATCCAATACAAATGCATATAATATTAGTTGTGATTTTTACAAGGGCGGGTGTATTTCCCCAACCTAATCCATACCAACTCAACTCAAACAATGAATTGAGATATTCATCCCAAGTATTATAATAAAGTCGAGCAAAATTTCCCAAAGTACACGACATTATAACTATATGCAATAACATTGTAGAATATGGCATAAAGCGAATATATTTTTTTTCAAATCGATCAATAGTGTCAATCGCATTTCGTTTGGTTACCTGTATAAGATCCATGATTAAGTTCTAATTAAAGATTATGAAAACTTCTATTAATTCAATTTTTCCATATTTAAATCTAATGTGTTGCATAAATAGAACATCGTAATCTTTTCTTTGGATCATAATTTTTATGACCACATAAATCTATATATTTTTGAAGGGTTCTATTACATTCTACATAAACATCTTCATTTGTAAGATCTTCATTTTTACAAGAAAGCCATTTATTTCGTAGAACTTCGCATTGGTTCAAAACTATAAACTGAGAGTCTTCTAAGGTATTCATTGATATTATTATTACTTGTCATGTTTTTAAATTATATTGCCATTATACTTGAAAATACCCCAAAATGAATATTTAAAAGCTATATAGAGATTTAAATTTAATATATTCATGAATTATTTTTGGGGGCCCGAAGATACAAGCGTTCATTTTTGCGAAGATAAATATGTACATTCGCATTGGATAGCAGAGTATTTCAACACAATATCATCTATTTTTTATATTCTCGTAGGTATTTATTTTTTAAATACGCGTATTTCAAATCTTGGTCAAAGTTTAATTTTAGTTGGTATTGGTGCGTTTGTATTGCATATGACGTTACGGGTTTATGCGCAAATGTTAGATGAAATTTCGATGTTAGTTCTTAGTTGCGATGCTGTTAGTCATATAAAAAAAACGAGTAGATGGTGGAGTGTACCACTTATAGGTTTATATTTTGCATTGCACGAATATTTTGTTTATTTTTTCATAGTATTTACAATGACACAAATATATATTGCTCATATAGGACTACAAATTGCAAGCGGTAGAAAACGTTGGTTTATAATTGGATACATAACTTTTTTCTCAATAGGAACAGCGTGTTGGTTATTGGATCAGTTTGCGTGCGAATATGTACAGGAATATCAGATGCACGCGTTTTGGCACATGTTTACATCTATGGGTATAGGAAGCGGATTACTGGCATTTATATAAATTCCGAAAATTTACAAAAAATTGAACTTTATTCAGTGTATATATATACTGACATATCTCCTCCGAATTATATACGATGTTCAAATACAGTGTACTTTTAGCTCTTCTTTCAATAGCATATTGCAATGCTTATGTAACAGATTCTTTTGAATCTAATTTTAGTAATAAATATATAAGGGCTTCCAAGCGTATATTAACGAAAGTAAATACGTTTGAACCTATTGAGTGCAAGAGCGGGTCGAACAAAGAAAACTGTGTATGCCCCGGTAAATGTTTAACTTATATTGAGAGGCCAAAAAATACGAGCGGATGTTTTCCAAATGACTGTTGGGAATGGGATTCTGTTAATGATAATTGTGTGAAATCGGGGAAATCCTTTATTCCAGCTATTATACTTCAAGGAATTCCGTTTACGGGAATGTTTGGAAGTGGGTGGGGAAATATTGAACGCTGGGATATGTTTGCTATACAAATGGCAACAGTATTTGGAGGATGTCTTCTATTGTGTATATTTACTTGTTGTTTAATGGGATCTTCTGAAGATTGCAAAGATTGTGCATTATGCAGTGGCTACTGTTTTATTTTCCTATGGGCGATTGCTATAACGATTCTTTGGATATGGGGTATAGTGGAGATTGCCAACAAACCAGATGCGCCATGGGCAGATTGGAAGGGTGATCCTATCATGTGTCCGTTAGTAGAACATTAGTTGATCGTTTCATTATAAAATTTTTATTGTTCATATATTACAAATGTATGAACAATTAGGATGGGTCGCTGGATTAGGATCTGCTCTTTATTTTTTTTATTCGTATAATTTGTTAGTTAGAAAACATATTGATGAAAATAAAGCGATGTATAAACTAATAAAGGAAATACATGAAAATACAAAGAAAGAAATTTAATCTTCTATTAAAGTGTTATCTTTATAATACCCTAATCCTTCATTATCGTTTTTAAATACATAGCCACTTTTCTCTCCAATAAATGATTCAGAGGGTATAAATGGTTCATTATCTTCTTCCGACACATCAGACTTATTTTCATCTTTGGGTGAACCAATATTAGTTATACCTTCGTGACTTTTATTACTGTACATATAAAATAAAACTAAAAGCGTGATACAAGGAATTACAATGATCAAATTGTCCATTATAAATTTCAACATTATATTATATGTTTGTTAGTTTTATTTAATACTTGATACCATTTATTAAATAAAATATGGTAATATATTAAATGATATGTATTTTTAAGAAATATAAAAATCTTCTAGGAGTTCCCAAAAAAGGAATTCATAGATTTAGAATTGACAATGTGGCCATAGTAGATTATTTATTAACATTATTAGTTTCTTTTATTACATCATATATTACCAATATACCGGTTGTAATCACAACTGTAATATGGTTTTTACTAGGAATATTTTTACATGTATTATTTGGAGTTACTACATCAACCACTAAATATTTAAATATAGGTTGCAAATAATTTATTTTCTATTTAAAAAAATAATTGTCCGTTTAAAAAATTGAAATGTTTTTTTGGCACATCGTTATAGATATTAACCGTCAAAACAAGTACATTTTAAATCCAGTAATCTTTATATACTATAACATGCTTCTTACGCCACAACACCGCAGATCTGCGCGTATTACTAAAAAGGCACAAGTTGTGCCAAAAAAAGAGACAAAGATTGAGTATGACTTGGCGACTCAATGCGACGAAGAATTTGCCTCCGACTGGAATGAAAAAACGCAACAGCGTGACATTGTAGAAGATGATGAGGAGGAATTGCCATTCTTCGAAGGCTATGAGTATGACAAAGAGTACTATCGTGCTTCCAGTAGTTACTCGTCATTTGTTGACAAAGAAATAGCTGCTTTGCGATCCAAGTAAGTCATCATAACTATCTATTAAACTATCATATATTTTTAATAAATTTATGTAAAGAAATGCCAGTTTTATAAAAAATTGAAATGAAAATCTGTCAAAATAGGAAAGATATCCCAATCTCCAACAACTTAGTAAATAACTTTAAAATTACAAATTAACATGGCTGCAATCGCAAATTTCCACCCCTGTCAAGAAAAGAAAGAACAGAAGACAATAGCAAAGAAGCGTGTCTGGTTCCCTGAAGATGTAGCAGGCGAGCCTCATCCACAAAATCCCGACGACGGGTGCGGAGGAGCACTATACAAAAACGCAACCATACATCTGATATACGCGACCAGCGATCACGGGCCACCCGATAATGACCTGTCCAACGTGCTTGAGGGCAAAAGCGCTAAATTGGCTCATAAAGATGAGCGAAAATGTGCAGATTACAATGATACCGCGAATCTTTATCGCGATGCTAGCGCTATCATGCGCTTTGGATCTTGCGATCGTGACACCAAATTGGCTGTATGGAGAACCTTTGAACAGGATTACAATCAACTCAAAGAACCTGATTGGAGTATAGCTGGGCTTCTTTGGCGATCACTATTTGGACGTGAACCACGCTTCGAAGAATAAACAACTCTGTAAATAACTGTAAATAACTGTAAATAACTGCACATATCTTTTTTATATTCAGTCATGTCTAGAAGCTTAATATCTTATTGGTTATAAAATATGAATAAGATATTTGAAAAATTATAGTTCTTGAAAAGTATTAAAATAAGACTTTAAATATGAAGCTACGTGAACCTTGGTTTTATCCATCGTGAGTTCTCCCGCAATGTCTGTCTTAAAATACTTTTTAATAAGGGGGATATTTTTAGTTCCCAATACTTGGAACAAATAAAATAATTTCATATATACTGTTTCTGGTGTCATATCAAAACTACTTATTACCCCTTTTTCTTTCATCATTTTACCTGTATTATAAAATGTCATATTAACACCACCATTAACACATTGCGTAGTATTTACTACCAATATATTTTTACGTACTGCCGTTTCTATAGAATCCATGAAATTTTTGTCACCAACTGGCGCATTTCCAATCCCATATGTTCTGAGTATAATTGCTTGAGGATTAAGCGCAATCATTGCATCCAATGGCATAGCATTTTGTTCAGGAGATAATGTTAATGTATAAATTTTAATATCATTATTCCATTTACTAAAATTCCAATTACTTGGGATTCTCGGTAATGAAGGATATATATCATAAGGTTGAACATTTTGCAATAGTTTATTTTTATAGATATTTAAATATACACCTATCTCTCCAATGGGTCCATAATTTGGCGATTTGTAAGCTACAAAGTCTGTTGAACTATACTTTGAAGATCTATTTCCTCTTAATATTTTTCCACCAAATACAATCATTACTTCATTAATTTTCATAAGAGATACGATGACCGAATCAATAATATTTCTAGTAGCATCATTTCTAAATTCAAATAGGGGTATTTGAGAACCTGTTACTATTACTGGTTTATTCCAATCTTTTAGAAAAAACGATAACATAGACGCTGTATATGCTAATGTATCTGTACCGTGTATAATTATGAAACTATCATATTTAGAATAATTTTCAAATAGTTTTTCTAAAATAATTTTCATATCTCCTATTTGAAGATTTGAACTGTCTATTAATTTTTTTGTTTGTTCGATATGATATGTAATTCTAAGTTTTTTATCTATATCCATGTTATTTATCAATCTATTAAGGGTTCCTTTTACAGGAATTAATCCTTTTTTTTTATTATGCAACATTCCAATTGTTCCACCTGTATAGAGTATATATACTTTTGCGACCGCTTGCTTTTGACGTTTTGACCGCGTTTTAGATTTGGTTTTAGATTTGGTTTTAGATTTGGATCTAGTTTTGGGTTTTGGCATATTTCTATATATATATAGACATATACTAAAATTAATTAGTGTTTGTTAGATTTTTTACTGATATACAGGTAATAAATATACCCTCCGATACACCATGAAACAAAACTAATACACACTGACATGATAGCGCTAAATTTAACGCTTGTAAACAGGAATGCGCATAATCCTGTTATCACGGCCAACCACGAAACCATTACAAATGCTGACCAAATGAACTGTTCTCTATTTTTTCTACCATTAATTAGAAGCATTGATGGTATACTAATAGGTATACCCGAAATAATACCGGCTGCTAAAGGATTTAAATTATTTCCAACATACGATATTCCTGAAACAACCGCTCCAGACAGAATAAATGTTTTTAGATACTTCAGTAATAATACCATTATATTATATAGCTATATAATATATGACGACACTTAAAGAATGGGGTTTATTTACTTTATTAGCTGCAATAGCGGGATTTATGAATGGCGCTTTAGGATTAGGAGCCGGCGTAGCGCTTTCAGCACTTCTAGTACCATTTGGTTTGGTTAAAGATTATAAGACTGCTATAGGTACAACTATTCTTGCCATATTACCACCTTTGGCTTTACCCGCGCTACGCTTTTATTGGGAAAAAAAACAAGTTAATGTACGCACAGCCATAATATTAATGATCCTTGTAACAATATTTTCTTATTTTGGTGGATTATTTACTTCCATGGAAGAACCACGAATGATTGCTGGTATTTCTAGTGCAATCTTTGCGGGATTCTCGATATTCTGGGCATATTGTGCTTATACAGGTAAATTTTTAAAACGTGAAAAATAAATCCATACTCAATAATTTCTATCTAAATATTTATAAAGAAGTATACCACTTTTATTATATTTCAACAATGTATAGATGTGGCAATTATTAGTAGGTTTTGGCGCAGGAGTATACGTGGGAACAATTTATGATTGTAAACCAACTATAAATTTTTTTAAAGACTGTATAAAAAAAACTATACCGGAAGATGCAATTCCCAAGAAAAAAAATTAATTTTATATTTTATAATATTTACTTCACTGAATTAAATATTTTTCATCAGTTTTAGTCCATTTTGCAATAATTTTTGGATTTTCAACATTTTGATAAATGTCTTGTGGATCATATACATTACCATCTTTATCAATATGTCGGATAATCCCATTGACCTCTTGTGCCCAAACTTGAATTTTTTTAAATTCAGATTCTTTAGATTCTGTATCTGAAATTTCTCCGTGAGGGATACCTTTAATATGAGTCCCGCAAAATTTGGCAGAGTCTTTTTTTCTCCTTGTACACTGTTCTCCATTTGCCCTTAATGCTCGACATCTCTCATGAAAAGGAACGTGATTTTTGACTCGAGTACGTTTTTGAATATCTTCCTTTTTGAATATCAAATGTTTATAATCATATATAAATTGCAAAAGGTGTGTTTTGGTATCATCAGTAATATTAGAATTTTGAATTTTTCCAGCAAGTTCACCTTTAAAGTCGGCCGTCCATAAGTCTATTTTAGCGTTAAGTCGTTTTTCCATATTAAATGTATTTCTAGAGATGCATTTAATATTAATTATCAAATCAATTTATTATAGGACTTAAAAAGATTATTTTTTTAATTTTTTTGTATCGACGTCATCGAAATTAAAAATACCGGTATTCCTGGGTAAAACCATAAATAAAAAAAACATAATATTACCGAATACTTGATATGATAAAACTTCCATCATATTTATCCGCGGCATCAAATATGGCACTGCAAAAAACATAGTATTAATTATAAAAATTCCTAATAAACCGCCTAATAGTGTGAATATCATTATATATATAAATACATTAATATTTAATTATACAATATTATACTTTTTATGTGTAGGATCCCATGTGGGTTTTAGTGTTTTTTTGTCAATCTCATGATACGATAAGGGTACTTGTTGTTCAAAATTTTTTAAAATATATTCTGGTGGAATATTAATATTTTTTTTATCAAAGTCACTGCTAGCCATAAATACTGATTGATATTTATTTTTCCATGGTCTCTTACCTGTTATATAATCTGAAATTTGATCATAAGGTTGGTCAATAAGTACCTTTGTTTTTCCCATAAATAATGCAAAGCGAATAATACCTCCTTTACTATAAAGTCCATCTATATCACTGATTTCTTTATCGTATAGCGACATTTTTTTATAAAAAGGACTCCAAGCTCCATATCGAACTCCTTTCCTAAATGAGCCAAAAAAGAAGGTATCCTCAAATGCGCCTTCTATACTAATAGCAGCTTTTTGACCTAGAGCAGCAATCATAGGCAGAAACTTAATATAATTACCATAATATCCAACAATAGGAATGTCAATTCTCTTATTTTTTTGTTTTAAATATATCAGAGCCGGATTTTTATAAAAAGTGGTATAAACTGATGGGTGAATTGGAAAATTTAATACTTTTTTATGATTACATATTTCATCAATCAAGCACCACCATAATGTATTTGATTTTGTCTTATAAAATACTCTCTTAACAATACTATTATCAACTTCAGAATAATTGTAAAATAAAAATATTGTATTATTTTTTTCAATAAATCCCTCTATTTTTAAGGTTTGTGCGGTTAATTTATAAACAAAAGCGGTTGCATTTTTAATAATAGATTTACCACCCTTAATGAATGGAAAAACCATAATATTTGACTCCTTTTTAGATGATTCGGGATACTTGTATAGTAAATACTCCAAGAAAGGCATTTGTACATTTTGCTGATTTCTACAATGTATTATTCTATACATGCATACACATACACGATCTGCGGATTTTGACATTTGATCTAAATTAGTATTCAATGTTGTTTTAATATTATATTCATATTGCGAACATTCATTTGTTAGATTTAATACAGGCGTCTTAAGTGAAATATGAAGGGGTATATCGCTTGTTTTTTTTTTAATTTTGATATCAGGTTTCACAGATTTACTTGCAATTCGTGATCGTTTATTTCGTAATAATTTTTGTATTATGGCTTTTCTATAATGTGAATTAGTATTCATATTATATTTACTTTTGATTTTATTTTGGAACTTTTCTTCTTATATTTTCAGTAATATTTTCTTCTCTTGAATTCATAATAAATTTACTCAATTCTTTAGCCTGATTTGTATTGCCTTTAAAATATGTTGCCAGAGAATTGAGTAGGTGTTTCTTTGAAAGAGCCTTTTTACTTTTATGTTTGGTATAAACCAATGAACTACCATGACCAATTTCAAAACAATCAATTTCGTTTGATTTCATTGTTGTAACTAAAGCTTCGGTAGCTTTTTTCTTAATGTTTTTTTTCTCCCTTATAATTTTTTGTAACTGTTTAATTTCATCATCAAGAGTAATCCATTGTTTAACAACTCCCAAAACTTCATCTTTATTCATTATATAATATTTATTTACTTTTTTATTACCTTTATTTGTTAAAATTTAATTAGTAATTATTTCATTTTGTGATGTATTTTTAGCTTCTTGTGCTTTTTTATATCTTAAATGTCTCTTACACATTTTAGCTTGGATAGCATCTTGACTATTGCATTTAGCTCCACACATCTCTCCTTTTCTTTTCCCCGATTTTAAAATTACTGTACAGCAAATATAGACTTTCTCTATTATATTATCTTTAGGAATATGTCTAGGGCAATATAAGCCGGCGCACGCTTTGCCACATTCCATTCCTTTTCTTTTTCCCGATTTTAAAATAGCAGAACATGTATTTCCTTTATATAATTTAGTAGGTGGCCAGTTAACGCCACTAATCTTGTCTATATTATACTTGTCATTATATGGTATTACACCATTTTGGATATTTCGACAATATGGACATTTAATATCATATTGTTTTAAATTAATAATTTCTAATTGAGTATATTGTTTTTGATTAATTAATTCATTAACAAGAGGGACATAATTAAATCGATGTTTACATTTTAAAACAACGTGATCATCTTGTAACTCTTCACCACTTATCAAGCACGTTGGTTTTTCATCATTTATTTCATGATCTGTTTCGCATAATAATAATAATAATTGTTTATTAAAGTCATCTGTACTTGAAAACATTATTACATTTAAATTATAAAAAGTCTTTATATATTTTATATATAATGTCAAGACAGCTCGAAAAGGCAAAATCATATTGGGGTAGATCAACGTGGGAATTATTTCATGCTATGGCGGAAAAAATAAATGAAGATTTTTATGCGAAAAATAATCATATGATTTTAAATATGGTAAAGCAAATTTGTAAAAATCTTCCCTGTCCAGATTGTGCTCGTGATGCCACTATATTTATGAATAGTGTGCATCCAAATAGTGTTCCAAATAAAAAAGAATTTCGAGCAATGTTATTCGTATTTCATAATCGTGTGAATAGAAAATTAGGTAAGCCACAATTTCATCATTCTAATTTACTTACACATAAAAATAACAATCTAGGTATTGTTATTCAAAATTTTGTAACATTTTTTGCAAAGAGATATAACGGAACAATTCAAGCGGGAATAACATCGACGGAAATAGCTAGACGTAATATTGCATCACGCATTGCAGGGTGGTTTAAAGGTAATTGGAAATATTTTTTCTAAACGCATATATTTTAGCAAATTTATTTAAAAAAACGGTACTTAAATATTTAAATGGCAAATCAACATACAGTTCCGATTGCAGTTCCTATAGATTTAAATACAGCAATGGTAATACCAGAAAGGGAGCGAATTTCCGATTCAATGTATATGTGTTTTAGTTTGCGTAAAACAGTGCAGTTCCTAAGTGCGGTTGATATATTTTTTGGCCTTTTATACTCCATTGGAAACCCTTGGTTTATATTCCCTGCGTTTATTGGTATCATTGGATATATTGGTGCGAATAAATATAATTCTTGTTATACATTAAGTTATTTAGTATATACTATAGTAGACTGGATTTTGAAATTAGGGTTATATATATATTTAGTATCTGACCCCATACATCCTTATAATGCATCAGCTTTTTCATGGATTATAGTTATATTGAGTACATTAATTGATATATGGATATCAAAAATTGTATTTCAGTTTTGGTGCAGTCTTAGAAATTTATCTTTATTTGAATTACAGACTTTAAAAGAGACCAAAAATATTAAGTATCGTATGGTATATTGGTAATTTATAGATGATTAATGATAATCTATAAATTAATTAGCTTTTTGTTTACTTTTACATCTAAAAGCTTTTTTATCTAATTTACATTCTTGTTTATCACTTTTGGTATTTGAAAAATATACACCTTTCTCTCCGAAAAAGGATTGTATGAGGAAGAACCAAAATGTTCCTAAAAGAACGCCAGTGCCCCATCCAGCCATTACATCAATTAAATGCACACAGCTTAAAGGAGGGACAGTGCGTATAATAGCACTTACAATTCCTAAGAATAAGAGACCTGCTAAGACACCTAAATTAACATTTCCATATATAAACATTGGAAACATAACATATGTTAGTGTAAATGATAGTAATAATGAGTGAGGACCAGGCATTGAAAATTTAGTACCCCAACTTTCAGGTTGATTACCTCCTATTAAATTACACGCAGGATCAATAATAGCTCTGAATGGCCCATTTTCTGTACCCGGTCTTCCGGTACCACCGACGACACCGGTATGAGGTACATATGCCCCGGCAAGTGATGATATCATCCCTCCAAAAGCCATACTTATAGTCAATCCAAAAACGTATAGTAATCCTCTACCATTTCCTTCATATAAAGAACCAAAAATGGCCATAGTTGGGAGTATAATAGGTGAAAGTAGTACAAAAAATCTAATATATGACATGAGATTAAATGCTAATGACATTGTATATAATTAAAGTACATTTTTTATTATAAAAAGACTAATTTAAAAACTTGATGTATATCTTCAACTGGATGAAATTTAATCCCTTTAATTACAGGCTTATCAGAATATTTCTCCATAAATTTATCAAAGTCTTTTTGATTTTCTTTTGGATAAATAAACTCCTTTACTCCAGCTTTAATACCGCCTAATATTTTTAATTTCAACCCTCCGATCATTGTTACCCTTCCTTGAAGATTAATTTCCCCTGTTAAAGCTATTGTATTTTTGACTTTCTTTTTGTTAAATAAACTATAAATAGCAACAGTAATTGCAGTACCAGCAGATGGTCCATCTTTAGGTGTTGCTCCTTCAGGACAATGAATGTGAACACCTTGTAATTTTGTTTCTGCAAAATGTTTTAACAAATTAGTTTTTGTTTTTTGCGAAGTTAATTTCCATGCTAAAGATTTGGCTACATTCATAGACTCCTTCATAACATCTCCTTGCATACCTGTTAATTTAAAGTCTAAAGGATTTGTCGATGGATAGTATATACTTTCAATAGGAATAATGCCTCCTTTTCCTAAAGAATTTGCCCATAATCCAGTAACAATACCAGAGCTGGGAGCGTGATGAATCTTTGTAAACGTGATTTCGTGTCTTTCTTTCAAATATTGATCTTTAATAATATCTTTTGTTAATACCAATGGCATTTCAATATCATTCATTTGAAGAATTTCAAGATTGATTTCACTGATAATCTCAAATAAAATTTCTTTTAATTTTCTAACACCAGGTTCATACGTATATGATTCAATTATAAATATAATTATCTCATCACTAAAAACAACGCACTCGTTTAATCCCAAATTTTTATAAATTTCGGGTAACAGATATTTTTTAGTAATTACAATTTTATCTTCTAAAGATAAATTCTCAAATTTGATTCTATGTATTCGATCTAACAAAATTTTATCAATAAGACCAGGTTCATTATATGAAAAGATAAAAAGAGCTTTACTTAAATCTAAGTCAATGCCTGTAAAATACTTATCTTGAAAAGATTCATTTTGTGTTTCATCTACCAAATGTGTTAAAATACCAATAATTTCTTTACCGTGTTCAGATCTAGAAACTTTATCCAATTCATCTATAAAAATAATCGGATTCATTATTTTCTTCTCCATAAGAATATCCACGATTCGCCCCCATGTTGATCCTACATAAGTATAATTGTGACCGCTAAGAGTACTACCATTACTAGAACCGCCAATGGGTATAAAAGCAAATGGCCTGACAACACCATTTTCATCTTTTAAACATTCAGCTAGCCCCTTCTTTGCAAGCGATGTTTTACCAACTCCTGGTGGCCCTTCAAATCCAAAACAGTATCCTTTCTGTTTCCCATTTAGCCACTGACCAATAATTCTTTGCAATTGCCTTTTTGCATTATCGTGTCCGTGTACTGCTGATTCTAATTGTGTTTTTACACCTGTAATTACATTATTAACAGATGTAAGGTCTTGACGTATACTAGTTATTTCTTCAGTCAATTCTTTACAAAGAGGCAAATTAAATGCCTTAGGAAATCTTTGTTGGAGAGATTGAACAACTAAATCATCATTTTTTGTTTCATTTATAAATTGGTCAATGTTCTTTTTCATGAAAGCGTTTTTCTTTCCTGAATGACATAATCTTTGAGATTTCATTCCTAACTTTTTTATTACGCCATTAATAAAACATGTATTTGCTACAAGTGTATCTCGCTTTCCGCTTCCAAATAATTTTAATATTTTTTTGTGGTTACTTTTTTTAAGTTCTTTGACCGCATCCTTTTCAATAGTAGGGAAATATTTTGTAATTTCAAGACTACTATAAGGTTTATTTTTGGGAATTTTTACTTTAATATTATTTTCTTTAATTTTATTGATGCATAAATCAAATTTAGTTTTAACGCCACCCATTAACGATAATACAGGCTCCTTGCGATAAACACCAAAAGGGATTTTCAATAATCCTTCAAGATATTGTCTAGCTTTTGAACCAGAATCTTCCGATTTAGCCTTGACTTCTTTTAATTTAAGCATCGCCTTTTCTTTAACCGCGTCAGGAGCTTTCAATAAACAAATTTGTTGTTCTATGGGTATTTTACTATTATCAAATTGTGACAATGTATTAGTATAATTAATAGTTGTTTTCATAGCATCTCTGAAATATTTTTTAATATTCCATGGTAAACTATCAAAAAGCACTGTTTGTTCAATAGTATCAAGCGATCCGTTGCTATCATTGGAAAGTAGATCATATAACAAATAAGCAAGATATTGAAACTCGGGGTCATTATGTTTCATTAGCAATTGAATAAGTGTGCGTCTTTGTCCATATAATTCGGAACCAATAAATTCTTTAACATTTTGAGAAATAGGCTTCTGTTTAATCAAGTTTGTTTGATTAATATATCCAATAAAACGTTGATATAATTCATTGTCTGAATAAATCAAAATTTCCTTTACTGTCAAAGCCTCAAGAAATCTATCAAAATCGCGTCCTTTAAAATCAGGTTCTTCAGGTTTTCCACTATTTAATCTCTCCATTTTTGTTTTAATAAAGACATGATTGGTACATTCAATTAAAATATCATCAATCACTCCAGAAATAATTAATGTCTTCTTTTCAGTTTCATTTTGAATAGCGACCTTGATACCATATACTTTTTTTTGAAATTCTTTGCTAGTGCGAGCCAAATCGAAACAATCAAAACTACTCGAGGTTTCTACAATCATGAAGTCTTCAACAATTCGATTTTTAGCCAAGGTTTTTGACTTTTTTTTATTTGACTCTTCGCGCCATGCCATAACTTTATAACTAATTGGATGTATATAAGCTGATATGACTTCAAAAATACCGGTTTCATCCGTTTTTAGTTTCTTTAAGAAATCATTACCCATAGCAACCGTTATTAGATCTTCAATGCTATCGGTACCAGTAATTCTGAAAAGAGCAGACAGTTCATTATTAATTTTTTGAAGATTTGTAATAATATCCTCAAAATCTTGCTTTGAAGGATGGTTTACTCTTGTATTTAGATTTTCTAAATCTTTGTAAAGAACTTCTAGATTTTGAATACATGTATTCATATCGCTAGCACCTACAATATCCATGACTTTGTATTTTTGCACTGCAATTATGGTCTTAGTGATCATATGTTGAAATGTAATTATTTTTTTCTTACAGAACTTAATCGTATGTGATTTTTCTGATTTTTTTAATGGATTCGCCTTAATCTTCTCATTTTTCAACATTTAATATATTAAATATATCGATTTTAAATTCTAGATTTATTTTTAATAAAAATAAACATCGATTTATACCTTAAAACAGATTTTTATTTTTATTTTTATTATTTTGATTCTACATCATTGAAGATGTGCTTTTTTATATTGTAGTGAAAGGGTTTAAAAATAAAAAATAAAGAATAATAAATGGGTATACCAAGTTATTTTTCACATATTGTTAGAAACCACTCTGAAATTATTAAAAGACTTGATAAGTTGAAGTCTATTAATAATATTTATCTTGATAGTAATTCTATTATCTATGATACATTAAGGATAATTTCAAAAGAATACACCGGAAACGACGACGCATTTGAAGAGTTGTTAATACAAGGTGTAATCAATAAATTAGATGAATATCTGCATTTTATTAAGCCAACTGGTGTTGTATTTATAGCTTTTGATGGAGTTGCACCCGTTGCAAAATTGGAACAACAGCGAACAAGGAGGTATAAATCTTATTTATTAAACGACATTAGATCTAAACTGGATCCAACAACTGAGAATGTATGGGATAAAACGGCTATTACACCTGGTACCAACTTTATGAAGAAATTAGGAGAAGGGATAACTGGTCATTACATACACGGTGAAAAAAGTTATGGCGCTAACCAGATAATAGTATCAACATCCCAGGAACCTGGAGAAGGAGAACATAAAATATTCCAGTATATTCGAAATAGACCTAAGTATCATGAAAAGACGAATACATTGGTTTATGGATTGGATGCGGATCTGATTATGCTTTGTTTGAATCATCTTCCAATATCAAAACATATATATTTATATAGGGAAACTCCGGAGTTTATAAAGTCGATTAATTCGGATTTGGAACCAAATGAGGCATATTTTTTAGATATTCCTGAACTAGCAAATGTCATATTGCAGGACATGAATGGTTATGGCAAGATTGATAGCAAAGAAAAGTATAATCGATTATATGATTATATCTTTTTATGCTTCTTCTTAGGCAATGACTTTTTGCCTCACTTCCCGTCGGTAAACATTAGAACAGGTGGTATTAATATATTAACAGCTGCTTATAGAAATACTATTGGGAAAACAAAAAAAAATCTAACAAATGGAAAAACTATTTTTTGGAATAATGTTTATACATTGGTTGAATATTTGACAAATCACGAATTAGAAAATTTAAAATCGGAATATAAAATTAGAAATAAGTGGGAGAAACGATTTTACCCTTCAACGGATATTGATGAGAAAATGAAAAAGTTGGATGCAATTCCTACAAAGCGCCGGGCTGTAGAGAAATTTATAGATCCTCACAACTATCATTGGGAGAATCGCTATTATAAGAAACTATTCAACATGGATTTGAATAGACCATTTCTGCAAGAAATTTGTAATAATTATATGGAAGGATTGGAGTGGGTGATGAATTATTATACAACAGGGTGCTTAGACTGGAGATGGTCTTATAAATATCACTATCCGCCTTTATGGAAACATTTGCTACAATTTATACCAAGATGGAATACGGTTATGATACCTAAAAATGATCATAAAAATGTTTCGCAGTTGGTACAATTATCTTATGTGTTGCCTCGACCTAGTTTAAAGCTTTTACCATCAGAAATAGAAAAAGTTTTATTAGAAAAGTACAAAAGTAACTATCCCTTGGATTGTGAAATGCATTGGGCGTTTTGTAAATATTTTTGGGAAGCTCATCCTGGTTTACCTCATATTAATATAGCAAATCTAGAGAATTTGTGTAGCACAAACTAATTCCAACTAGGAGGAACGGCGCACCCCCAGTCGCCGGTTGATGTTGGTTTACAAGATACCGGATTGTAAATTACTTTACCTTTCTTGTCAGTTGTACTTCCGGGTTTGGCTTGACCCGTACCATACCAAATTGCAAAATTTCCACCAGCCACATCTTGTGTTTTACCATCTACTAGATCCATTATAAATTTACCAGATAAGCGTTCATCAAAACATTCATATTTTATATTGTTTTTTGTACCAACATCGTTTATTGTTCCCCATATTACTTCTTGACAATTCCCTGATCCGCAAACAGTAGGAATAGTAGTTGTACCATTACAACTCTTACTAGCACTCTTCCAAAATTTATTTATACTAGCTTTATCATTAAGTGGACACACTGCATTGCTAGGAGAAGTCGCATCTTTTCCAGTATTATAAAATGATGTAGTTTCACCCTCATACATACCTTCAGTATATAATTCATTAAAATAGTAATCAAATGATAGCCCGCCATGTTGAGATGCCCAACTTTTCCATCCATCTAAATTTCCTTGAAACCCAATCAGTCCAAACTTATATTTTTTTTTGAGTTTTTTAAATTCTGTTGAGAAAGCAGTCACTGATTTCGGATCTTCAAAATCCATAATAAACCCTTCAATATAAGGATAATCTTTTAAAAGATTGTTAATTTTTGTAGAAGCAGGGACAGATGCATTGCAACAAACAAATGCCCATTTTTCTATAGGTAATTTTAAATCTTTAACTTTTTGATTTTCCCATTGGTCTGTCATTACATTATTTGGCGGGGATGGGTTGCTATCATATTTTCCTGGTACATATTTGGCAGAATTTGCACACACAACAACCGAATCAAAATGTTTAGAAATTGAAGATGTTGGTAATATTTCAACTTGATTATTAATTTCAGGTACATTAAAGCCAAAAGCTTCGGGAATCAAAAAAAGCTTTCTATTTGATGGTGTTGGTTTTGGTGTCGGTGTAGGACCTGGACCTGGATTTGGACCAGGTTGTGTACCGCATGCAATATTTTCACAGCCGTGACAATGGTTATCTTGTTTACACCAACTTCCAGAACCGCATTGTGTTTGACAAATAGAATCCTCATTACCAGATGTTGGTTGATTCATATCTAAGTTGGGTTCTACAATTTGCGCAACTCTTGAAGGTTCTAAATCAAATCCCTCTTTGCGCTGGAAACATAAATAACAAACACAAAATATTAATATTAATAGTAATAATACTAAAAGTATACCATTCATTATATAAAAATACCAATATAAAAATATACAATAGTTAATATATATATATAATGAATCAAAAAAGAGAAATCGTGTCACTAACAACGGCTAAAGAATTTAGCAGTTTTGTAAGTCAACATAAATATGTTGTAGTAAAGGTGACCGCGGATTGGTGCGGACCTTGTCAGCGGATAAAACCGTTATGTATCAACCAAATACAGCAACTACCCATTGAAGTGGCTATAGTAATCGTAGATATTTCAAAACCAAATAGACTAAAAAATTTTCTTAAAATAGGATCGATTCCTTATATGATGAATATGGTTGATGGTTCTCCTATGGATGTTGTAAATACCTCTGATTATAATGCAATTGTTAAGTTTTTTGCAAAAACTGCGGGGCGTGTAACTGAAAAATAAAAAAAATCATATTTTTGTATATGGATGATCTAGATTTAAACATACAAAACTATGATTTAGAGGATATTTTGAATTTATTTAAGTTAAATTATCAATTTACGGAACAAAATTTAAAACAAGCATATAAAACCGTTCTTAAAACACATCCAGATAAATCAGGATTAGATAAAGAAGTATTTTTATTTTTTAAAAAAGCGTATGCTGTTCTTTCTAAGATTTATCATTTTAGAAATAGAAAAAAGGAATGCGCTCATGAACAAGATTATAGTGTAGATATAGATACTGAGAAGGCACTATTATTAAAAAAGCTTGATGGTAAGAGTGTGAAAGATTTTAATAAATGGTTTAATACAATGTTTGAAAAGACAAGAGTATCAGATAATGCAGTCGATAAGGGTTATGGAGATTGGTATAAAAATGGTGAAGTAGAAAATCAAAAACAAATAAGTTTGCAAGATATGGAAGGAGAATTTGAAAAGAGAAAAACTCAATGTAAAGCATTGGTTGTTAAGAAAGATTTAATGGAAATGGGTTCCAGTTCAGGATATACTTTGAGTAGAGAGGCTCCAGAGGAATATAGTTCTGAAGTATTTAGTAAGTTAAAATATGAAGATCTCAAAAAAGCACATACAGAAACAGTAGTTCCTGTAACAAGAGAGGATTTTGAAAAAACTAAAAAATTTAAGAGTGTGGAAAGCTATAAAAGACATAGATCCGAGCAATTAAGTGCACCACCATCTTTGCAACAAAGTCGAGCTTTTCTTAAGAAAAAAGAAAGTCAATCAAATGAAACAGAAACGCGTCGAATATACTCAATATTAAAACGCGATGAGGAAGTTGAACGCAGTAACACAAAATGGTGGGGACATTTAAGACGCTTGGATAATTAAATATATATAAAATAAATAAATTTATATATATATAGATGTTCCGATACATATCAGTTATTATTATTTTAACAGTTCTAGGTGTTCTTTATGAGAAATACAAATTAAAATTCATGCCGGATGAAGAGTTAGAAAAATATGATCTTATTAGAAAGTATTTATTAAATGGAGACGAAGATTTAGGTGGTAAGCCTATTTTGTGGATTCATACAACTCATGAGGTAAATGCTCGTAATTGGCAATCTTTCTTTTCAAGAAATACTACTAAGCTTAATCAGCCATATATTTTATCCTGTTTAGAAACTATTGTTAAATCATGTGGAGAATCGTTTAATATTTGTTTAATTGACGACAACTCTTTTTCAAAACTATTGCCAAAATGGGAAATTCAAGTAAGAAATTTGGCAAATCCAATCCGACCACACATTAGAGCTTTGGCAATGGCTAATTTATTACATTCATATGGTGGAATGCAAATACCCGATAGTACGATTGTATTGAAAGATTTAAAACCAATGTATGATAAATATTTATCCAATCGATGTTGTTTTGTAGGAGAGACGCTTAGTAGAAATATAACAGCTACCGATACATCTTTATTCCCTAATATTAAGATCATAGGATGTAAAAAAAATAGTCCTGTAATGTCCAAATATATAGGAAAATTAGAATTATTAAATAGCAGAGACTATACTAATGAAATGGATTTCTTAGGTGAAATGGCAAGAGAACTATACAGTTATATTATATCCGGTCAAATGAATAAGATAAGCGGATGCGTATTTGGAGCAAAGGATCATTATAATAATGATGTTACAATAGATCGCTTATTGGGAAATACTTTTATTGATTTTAGTCCTAAACTTTGCGCAATTTACTTACCAAGTAAAGAGATTTTAACCCGTACCAAATTTGGATGGTTCTCCAGATTATCACAAGAACAACTTAAAACCTGTGATACGATTGCGACAAAATGGTTGGTTATTGCTCAGAATCAAAAAATATAGAATAAGAAATATCATATGTTGACTTATCATATTTGATTGTAGATGTAAATGGAATATGATGATACTTGCAAATTTGTCTTAATATTGTTATAAAATTTTTATATGTCATCTTTCTAGTTACATAATTTTGTTTTGATGGAAAATAATGATTTTTAATTTTATCTAGAAATGGAATGACGGTTTCATTATATTGTGCAGATTTAAATACTACCTTAGTAAAAATATAATAATTAGTTTTTTTAGTTGCATTAGCCTCTAAAAATGCATAGAAAATCTCTTTTGGAATGGATGTTTTAAATATTTGACTTGACATATATAAAACATGAATTATAAAAATTTTTTCATTATATGCTTTTAACTAGATCATATGTAAAAAACACCAATTCAATTTCATCTTCATGTAAAGTATGAAATAAAGATATATATGAACAAATAATTGTTATACATTTATATTTTGATTCTTCATCTAATAAATGGGTTATTTTAATAAATTGGAAATAACAATCTAAAATATCCATTACTGAATAACCTTTATCAAAAATTCCATTTATTATTTTAAGTGCGTCTTTTAGATTTTTATTTGTATACCATTCTTTTGTAAATTTTTCGAACTCAAAATAACTAATATTAGTACAAATATGCTTTGCTTTTTCTAAAGTAATTTTTTCATCTAGTAGATTGAATTTCTCCATATAATTTACCAGTAACCTAATAGAATTATTGCATATATTTAGTACAAATTCCTGTGCTTTTTTTGTTATCTTAATTTTTTCCTTATTTTTAATATTTGACAAAATTTCAGCAAGCAACTTTATTTCTACAGATTTAATTTTTATTAAATTGCATCGCGATTGTAAACTTTCAACTACTTTTTGTGTGTTTGCACAAGAGGATATAAAATTCACATTATGGCTAAATTTATCAATACAATTGCGAAAGACTTGTTGACTTTGTTCATTTATACTATCAATATCATCCAAAACAATAAATTTTTTTTTCCCTGATATACTTGAAGGTGTTTTGCAAAATGTTTTAACCTCCGTTCTATAATAGGATATTCCCTGCTCCTGTAAATTATTAATATAAAGTACATTATCAGTTGGAATATAATCTATGTCATAATATTCTCTAATAGTCGCATCTAATAGAGATGTTTTGCCACAACTAGAATCTCCTATCAAAAGAATATTTAGACTATCCATTTGAACTAATGTACTTAATAAATTTATATACTCTGGATCTATAACGAAATTCTTATATCTTTTAGGCTTATACTTCTTTAGGAATGGTTCGTTCATATGAAAGAAAATATTAATTTATATTTAAGTTGTACTTATCGGAGAGATTTAATCTTTGATTAATATATAACATGGGAGGAATGTTCAGTTCAGCAAAAGAAGAAGTCGAAAATGTAGGTCAAGGTGCCGCCACCGGAATAACCGAGGTCAAAGAAAAAACGGAAAACACGTTGGGCGGTGGTCGCAGAAGACGTCGCGCGGGTGGTAAAACTAGACGTAAGACAGGTGGTAAAAAAAGAGGTCGTCGCAGACATCCTCATAAAGGTCAGCGTTCCAGAACAAGAAAAGGGCGTAAAGATTTTGTAACACACAAGGGCGATAAAACATATAATAGAAGAGGTCATAGACAATACAGAAAACGCAGACCGTACACTAAACGTAGACGCTAATTATATATTAATTTATTTTAGTTAATATATATATACATAAATGACAATCAAAAGCAAACGGCGATATAGAGGGGGAAGTAAATCTTCTCCACATACACCAGCTGATTTACCAGAATGTACAGGAGAATATCGCGGACATCCGGAACCTACGAATGCACCTTGCAAATCTACACCTGGTATAGGAGATCCGTTTGTAGCAGCTCATGATATAGGAGCCGTTACACAATGGACGGGAGATCATGTTTCTGGCATTATTAAGTGGGCAGGAGATAAAATTGGTAATATGACACCAGCTCCTAAACCAACAATAGTACAGAAGGGTCAAGACGGCGGTGCCCGGAGGAGAGTAAATAAAAATAAAAAACATACAAAGCGTAAAAGACACAAAAGGCTAAAAAAACACAAAAGATATAAAAAGCCAAAAGGAGCGAGCGCTGATAACACACCAGTATCTCGCGAATGGATGATTAGAAATAATCTAGTACATATTAATCAGTTTGCAAATGATCCTACTATACCAGACAAAGGTGATAAGTTTTTAAAACTAGTCAATGAAATGAAAAACTCAGGATTAACAGATGGTTATTTTATTATTGATTATAACTCTAGTCGTTCTCCAGGTCACTATGGAAGATATTTGATTTCTTTTGATGAAGAACAAGATAATGATTTGCTACCAGATGCTACAATTTATACAGGTGGGTATGCATACGATATTTCAGATGCCGAGCTTAGAAGAATGCGTCGGGAAAATGAAGCGCGGGCTGCAGTACGTGAGCTGGAAAGGGAAAGAATCAGAATGCGTAACGAAGAATTAGCACGTCAGAGAGATATAGAGAGAGTTGAAGCCATGACATTGGGGATCACGGTAGATCAACTAAGAACTAGACGACGCATGGAAGAGATAGAGAGATCAGAACAACGAGAGCGAGCAAGAGAACAAAGACAAAGAGAGTATTATTTTGCTAATTTACCTGAAAATAAAAATGTTGTTGTATTTGAAAATCCCGATGGCGATATAAATCTTGGAACGATATCAGAGAGACCGGTAACGCCAGTAAACGAAATACCGGTAACACGACCATCGTTATATCAAAGAATAAGAACTACTATGAATAGAATACGAAGGAATCGTACGCGAGTGAGACCCAATAATGTTGCAAGGGGTCATAATAAATCGAAAAAACGGCGTAAGAGAAATATAACAAAAAGAAAAAAAAAGAAGAGAAGAAAAAGAAAAATTAGATAAATTTAATTATATAAAAGTAAATAATTCGTTATAAGTATTTAAATTTTAGATAAATACTTATACAAATGGAAGATTATTACAATTTATTAGGAGTTTCGGATAAAGCGTCGGACGAAGAGATTAAAAAAGCGTATAGAACATCTTCATTAAAACATCATCCAGATAGAGGCGGTGATAAAAGCAAATTTCAATCTATAAATGAAGCGTTCCAAACACTAGGGGATCCTCAAAAACGCAAGATGTATGATATGCAAAAGGGAAATCCTTTTATGGGAGGGATGCCTGGATTTTCTGGAATGGGGGGTTTTCCTGGAATGGGAGGCGATATGATGGAAAATCCAGATGATTTTTTAAAAATGTTTTTTGGAGGCGGAATACCATTCGGTATGTCAGGGGGTCCACGAGTTCAGATTTTTAGAAACGGTAGACCTGTTAACATGAATACAATGATGAAGCCAACTCCAATAAATAAAACGATCAATATTACTTTAGAGCAAGCGTATACTGGCGTTAATATTCCTGTTGAAGTAGAAAGATGGTATCAAGAAAATGATATTAAAAGAGTTGAAACGGAGAGAATATATGTACCAATACCAATGGGTATTGATAATCAAGAAATCATCATTCTTGAAAATAAGGGGAATGTTATAAGTGATAAAATAAAAGGCGATGTAAAGGTGTTTATAAACGTTGAAAATAAAACAGACTTTATAAGAGACGGTTTAGATTTATTGCACCAAAAAAAAATCACGTTAAAGGAAGCGCTATGCGGATTTTCATTTGATATTAAACACTTATCGGGCAAGACATATACTATAAACAATACAAATGGCAAGATAATAACTACGCATTATACAAAAACAATACAACACATGGGAATGAAGCGAGAAAGAAGACATCCTGCTTCTCCCATGGTTGGCAATTTAATAATAGCTTTTGAAGTAAAATTTCCATCATCGTTGACAGATGAGCAACGTGAACAATTATCTAAGATTTTATAGATAATTAATTAATTGCTATAAGAACAATTATAATAGTAGTAATGAAACTTCCAAATATTATAGATGCTATAATACAATTTCTCTTACAACAGCAACTGTAATCTTCATATTCTTCATCTTGTAAAAGCACGTGAGGTAATCCAAATAATTCCTGCAATTTATCCTGAGTAGAACCTTGTTCAAAACAACCGTGAGTGGATCCAATGTCTGTATATTTTTCAGGAGGCCACTGAAATATAGATCCAGAGATGTCGTATTTTTGATGCATGCGCTTGGCGAAGTTAATTTTTCTTATATAGTTCTGTTTATCTATAGAACTAAATGGATCAGTAATAAGATTGGTTATGGTATTGCGCATTTCGGGTCTAGGTAATTTAGCATAGCAACAACACCAGTTGCAGCACCATCTAGATCTATTTTTTTCTGCAAATTCCATTTCATCTGCCAACAATTGATCAATGATACCAAATGATGATTTTAGCAATTGATATTTTTCAAATCCATATGTTTTTTCATGATATTCTTGATCTATCATTTGTTTTATTTTTATAACTTCTGGACTATCATAAGATTTTTTTCGATGCTGAATAAGATAATTATGTTCTAGTTTATAGTATTTAATTTGATTTATTCGATCTCTAATAAAATTTACATAGTGCTTTTTCAAACCACTTATTTTTTTTATTACTGAAAAAATATTTATATTATATGCAATTTTATATCTATGACGTATGAGTCTCGGAACTATAAATTGATTTGTTTCTTTAATTTCTTTAATTTTAGTTTCTAGTTGCACAACTGTTGTTTTTAATTTTTTGAAAAAATCAGGCTCCTCACAACCATCGCCTTCTTTAAATTTTGACATATCTGTAAATAAAAGTAAATCTCCTGATTTAAATTCACAAATAGATTGGAGTTTATCGTATTGATGTGCTGATGTTTTATGACCCTCACTTTGTGCATCTAATTTCAAGTAACTAACTATTGATAATAAAAATGAAATTCCGGCATTTATTGTTGATAATGTAGTCGCGCCCCACGTTTGATTCTCAAATGCAGCAGCACATACAGAAGCTGTTGCAGAGCAAAATATTGATGGAAACATTAACATATTAAGTCTTGTTTGACAATAGCTTTCCGCTTCCATATAAATGATCTTTTGGCCCTTCACATAACTTGCCAGAATATCCATAGCGGATGAAAAATATTCATTTTTACAGTGATAAATTTCATTTAATTCATCATATACGTCTTTATATGTTACCTTTTTTTCTGTAAAATAAATGGAGCCATCTGGCGAAAAAGGTTTAAGAGTTGAATATCTTTTAGCTTGGTGACTGCTTTGACAATCTTCAGGCGGAGGTGGTGTTCTAAAAGGGGTGGCAACATTTTGTTTTTTTCTTCTTCTAGGTTGATTATTAAAAACACTACTAGCTGATGATCTGCGTGAGAAATTTTGTTTTACCGGTCTAGATCTTGCTCTAGAGCGTTCAAATGAAAAATCCGGATCATCATTGGCATAATCATCGTCGCTAGCTGTTTCATATGAATCAGTCCTACTATTAGCTCTAGTTAAACTTAAATACGGTCTACGAACATTAAATAATGTTTGTGGAATTTTAGAAATAAGAAACGCTTCGTATAAAACATGATAATTTACAATATTTCTTGAATGTTTTTTGTTCCATAATTTGTTTTGTAAATTGGTTGCTATAATTAGTGCTTTTTCTTTATTTTTTTCAATAAGTAATAAAAATTCTTTACTTACATCTTTGTTGGAATGTGATTCAACTTTTATTTTAACTCTGTTATTTTCCTTCAATCCTTCTTTTAAACCTTGAATAAATTTGTCTAAAGTAATTTTTTTTTGTCTACAAGCTATCCATATTAGCGTAGGTCTAATAGCAGTGTCAACAATTTGCTTTTTTTCAAATTTAAACTTTATTTCCCGTGGAGCAGTACCTTTGGTTTTTGCCCATTTTTTCCACGAATCATGATGTAATGAACGAACCGACATAATATATATTTAAAATATATATATTATACTTATGAAATACGCTTAGTATCAATCTCAGCGGATACAAGATAAATAGAATTCTCTGTAATTATGATATATTCGCGATCTACTTTATATATTTTACTTACTGGACTGGTATACTCATCTTCGCTCTTAACTAAAAGTTTTTCACCACCCTCTCTAACACCAATAAGAACTTGTTTATCACACGATGCCGCCCAATAGTCCATCATAATAGGTTTATCTTCAACAATACCAAGTTTTACAACGTGTTTTAATGTAGTGTCTCCTGGAAGTCTATAATTAGCCTCATCAGTTCGTTGAGCTGTTTCTTCTGCCATCTTATAGTACAAAAGTCTTTAAAATCTTTAAATACTTATTTGCTTAAAAATAAAGTTGTATTATAATAAAATAATGGACGGCGTTTATAATATCGCAAATATCAAGAATTTTCATTCTTCTTTTAGCAAAGAAAATATCAAAGATGTTAAGGATAAATATGCAATATTGATATCTGAATTCTTATTATGTACTGTAGAAAATATAATAGTGCAAAATGAAAAATATTTCATGTTTGTTTTACAAAGAGGGTTAGAAACTATAAAGCACTGTTTTAAAATGATATATATGTATACTCGCAATTTGGATTTAACCATATATCATTGTAAAAAAGCATTTTGTTACTATGTTGAATTTATTGGACAGATTGGAGATGATAATCATACCTATTTACAGTTAAATTCAAAAGATGCAACATTATTTGTATATAAAAAGACTATTTTTGAAATTGACAATGATTATAGAAAAAAGTTTGAGATGACTGACAGTGATAGATTATATATGAAAGTAATTACCAATATTATTGATATATTTCATGAAATAATTCTAACAATGATTTCAAAAGAAACTGAATTTCGAGATAAAAAGGAATCTCTAATTCATTTTTGTATAAAACGATCCACTAAAATTATAGATAAAATCTATAATAAAAATAAGTCGCACAAAGATAATCTAGAAAATACAGTTTTAGTTCTTTATTTTATATATGCGATAAAAGATCCACAAATAGAAAATATAAAATATTGCAGTATATGCGAGTCATTTGTTAAAAAACTCAAGAAAAAGGTTATAACAATTGATATCTTACAGGAAAAACTTTATAGAAGCGAATGTAGTAATTATATCAAAAATTTTACATCTTTAAGATTTATTAATTGGATATTTTCATAATATTAAGATTTGATTAAAATCCATTTTTTCCATATCTTTTTAACTTTAGGTTTAACTTTTTTATTAGGTGAATCTATCATAACATGTTGATACTCCTTATTTAAAATAACTTTCAGGAAGTCGTAAATTTTATATAGAATTGTTTCATCGCAATGTCCCACAATTAAAACACTTCCAGTACGAAATATCATAAAAGAGATTTCCAAACATTGATTGTCTCCTTTACCTTTCCCTTTTTTATCACATTTTTTTTCGCAGTGACAAACGCCATCTTGTAACTTATTATCTTCATTATAATAAAATTTACACTGAATACCTGGATAAGAACAAGGATCATATACCACATGAATATTATAATTGTATTTTAATCTATGTGCTAATATATCTCGATCTATATAATAATTACACGTAAAGTTTGAATTTATTAAAACCGTATCTATATCATCCTTCTTCCATTCCAAGGTTTCTTCACAATGAGGCTGTAGTATCTCTACCAAAGCATCTAATACTGTATATAAATAATTGCTGGATTGTATTCCGGGAATCTCCAATTTACCAGTATTGAATATTTTAACATGACTTTCTTTGTATTTATCGCCATTTTTCAAACGAATGATAAGAACAAAACAATTATAAAACGCCCCTTTTCGCTTTGTTCTATAACTTGTAAGATCTTTTTTACACAATCCTACATTAATTTTTCTAACATCTTTAAATTTCACTTTTCTAGCATTAGGATTATCTATCTGTGATATTATATCGACAATTAAAACACCATTTGTTTCTTCCAATTGTTTTTCTAATTTTATTACTTCTTCTTTAGTAACACAATTAACCTTCATTTGTTTTTTAACTGTTCCTATATTTTCATTTTGGTAAGGTATCACGGGGATTTTCCAAAATACCTCATTTAAATTTATTGGTTTATTTAAATACGCAATTTTTGTTTGAGTAGATATATAAATATCACTACATTTAGGAATATCAACTTCATTAAGTTTTTCAGTTTCCTCCTTTTCTTCTTGGTTTATAATATTATTTGGGGATGTATTATTAATAAAATTCTCCCAGGCATCGTCTACAGCTAACATTAATATTGTTTGCTTCTCATTCTTTAAGTTGTTCTTTTATTCAATTTATTTTCTAATGATTATTAAAATGGAAACTATAAAACGCAACACTATCGCCAAGATGCAAAAGCGTAAAAAGGAGAAGAAATCTCAAGTTTTAGAAGATATTCTGGAAGAATATTGTCTAAAAAGAAATTCTTTTAATCCCGCTCATCCCTCTCCAAATTTATTTATTGGTAAACTCGAATTTAGAATGAAACAATACTATAATAATTTATATAAAACTACTAACCGTTTCACGGAATAATTAAGTAGATAATTATTATTTACCATACCATGATGTGTTATATATTTAAAAAATTTAATCCACTCGTCTTGTAATACATATTCTTTATTTGAAGTCAAATAATATATAAATTTTGTTAGAAATGCATTTATTTCTATATTGTAAAACGCACTTCTTTTTATAATAAATAATGTTACCTCTTTACAATCACCAGCTTGTAATATAGCTATCATCTCCTCCCAAGTAGCATCCGTAATTATATTTTCTTTTAATAAATTTGCATTTGGAGTGTGATTAGACTGTAAAAAATTTATCATACTTCTAATATCTGATTTAAACATATATTGTATTGCTATTAAGGTTTCTTTATCGATATTTAAAGATTCTTTTTTTTGAATTTGGTTTAAAAAAATGAATATTTTTTCCTTTGGCAATTGACAAAATCGTAGTCTAACAAACTCATTCTGTAAAGCCGTATCTATCCTACTAATATAATTACATATCAAACAAAAACGTACATTTGTTGAATATTGCTGTATAAGTGATCTTAAAGCTTGTTGAGCATTTTTGGTCATATAATCAACTTCATCAAGAATAACAAATTTCATTCCAGTTCCAAATAATGATTTGGTTTTTACAAATTGACTTATTTGGTTCCTAATAATATCAATTCCTCTGTCATCACTAGCATTTAAATGTATCATGAATCCTTTTCTAGTACTGGAGTATCTGGTTTGATACAACTTAATTAAATTAATAATAGTGGTAGTCTTCCCTGTTCCTGGAGGACCATAAAATAACAGATTCGGAAAATATTGTTTTTCTATTACATTTGTAAGTATTTTTTTGTTTGTTGCGTCAAGTACAATATTATTAAATTCTGTTGGTCTATATTTTTCAACCCAAGGTATATGCTCCATTTAGATATTAATTGTATTTTACTTTTATATAAAAATATAAATTGAAAATATATAAATGACAGATATTAATGGTAATTTAACTAAAATGAATAATTCAGGATATTTAGCTGTATATTTAGGGTGCATGTATGCCGGCAAAACCTCAAAGTTGATATCAATATATAATAAAAATAAAGCAGCTGGAATCTCAACATGTGTTATTAATTATATCGAAGATAAACGATATCACGATAATAAATTATCCACGCACGATCGTAAAATGATTGAATGTTTATCGGTTCGAAAAATATATGATGTATTTGAAAATGATCCCAATCTTTTAAAACAAACCGAAGCTTTTATCATTAATGAAGGTCAATTCTTTTCAGATTTATTTGAGGTGGTGAAATTACTAGTTAATGAGCATAATAAAAAAGTTTATGTATGTGGTTTAGATGGAGATTATCAAATGAAAAAATTTGGTCAAATTTTAGATTTAATACCTATATGCGATGAGGTTGAAAAACTACACGCTATATGTACTATATGTAAAGCCCCTGCATCATTTACTAAACGCATAACGCAAGAAACTGAACAAAAGGTTATTGGAAGTGATAATCATATTCCAGTTTGTAGAATGTGTCATTTAAAATAATCATATAAATTATTACTTTGCAATTATCGCTTTCGGTTGTAGCTCTTTCGTTTGCGCCTCCCTCTGCATTTTTTATATGTTTTTCTTGCTTTATTCCAGCATTTTTTAAATTTTCGTGAGCGCTTTTTTCTGGTACATTTATTAAAACTACGAATTGATTTATGATAACATTTTGATATTTTATGTCTTTTACCCATTATACTATAACTACATATTTAAATTGGGTCTAAATCTATCCCTAACAAATTTTGAAACGATACTACGTGTACGATATGTTAAATTATCTGATGCAAGTTCTCTATAAATAGACTCCATGTTATTATATCTTGTTTTGTAATCTATTATAATTCTAGCCGGTTTATTATCACACGCGCAAAGGGATCCAATCCAATATTTACCATGTTCAAGTAGTTCTTCTTCTGAGAACCGCGTTTCTAACTCCATATTTATATTACTTGGAGAGTATAATATACTATCCCTAATAAATTTTTGAATATGTCGCGTTTTAATTTTACCTAGAGTGTTTTTACGAGCCCATCTTTTTGGAACACCATTGCAAATATATTTACCGTGCACACATCGACTATTCATACAACCGTTACTTTGTCTCCATAGTCCCGGAGGTGGTGATATTGTTAATCTACGAGGTTTGTACAATTGATAATTATGATATCCATTAATCCTTCGCCACCAAATTTTTATCATATTGGCTTTCTTTTTCTCTCCAGCCTTGATACAAGGACCGATAAAATGCAATAAAACTATTCTAAAAGCTTTATAAGCTGTTGTGTCAATATATGACATAATTATTATATAATGATATACTTATTATATAATAAATCACTTTCAATTTTATTCCATAAAATGATTAAAAAAAGTATTTAAATTAAATACCATAAAACTACTATACAAAATGACAGATGCTAAAAAAGGCGGTAAAAAACGTGGTAGAAAACCCAAAAATACTAAAAAGGTGGATAAACCGCCACCTAAAAAGAGAGGAAGAAAGCCAAAAGGAGGTAAAATTATTAAAAATTTTGCTGACATGAATAAGAATCAAATTATTAAAAAAACAAATGTTATTTTACATTTGAAATGTTCAACGCAAGATTTAAATAAAAATAAAAATGACAACAACGACACCGATCCTGAATTTTTGAATATTAATAATCAAACAACTAATGTTAGTTATAACGAAATCAATATGACAGAAGAGCAAAAGATTGAGAAAAAAGATGTGTGGGAAAAAATTCGCCAGCTCAAAATAAAATTGCATAATAATGATGTATCTGATAAAAGATCCAACTGTTTTTGGTGCACATATCCTTTTGATAATCCGCCAATTTATATACCAAAACAGGAAAGAAATGGTAATATTGAAGTATATGGTTGTTTTTGTAGTCCTGAATGCGCCGTTGCATATCTCAAAAAAGAACCCCTTGATACATCTACATTATGGGAAAGATATGCTTTGTTGAATAACGTTTATTCGGATATTTATAATTATGAAAATAATATTAAACCAGCACCGGATCCACATTATATATTAGATAAATACTATGGTACATTAACTATTCAAGAGTATAGGAAACTTCTTAATAATCAGCAACTATTGCTAGTAGTTGAAAAACCATTAACAAAAATTTTGCCGGAACTATATGAAGAAAATAATGATAGTCCCACAATTTATTCTAATTTGTTAACAGAAAAGAGCTCAGGAAAGCAACAACTTAGATTGCATAGGAAACTTCCTAAGAATTCGAAAAAGAGTATTTTGAATTCCAATTTTAACATGTAGTAATATCAATACCTAGGAAGTATTGTTATTACTGTATTCCCATTTTTTTATTATATGCTTCTTGGATCTTTTTTATTTGTTCGGTTCTTTTTTTTCGGTTATCGTATGATTTATTTACATCATCCATGAAATTTCTGATTTCCGAAAAAACCTTTTGGTTGGTTGTTGTTGCTTCAACCGTCTTTTTTTTATTGTCTAATGTGCCCATAAATTCTTTGATAACATTCACTGGTTCGCCTTTGTGTTCTCTTAATTTAGTAAAAGCTTCTTCAAAAGTATACGTGGTTTGTCTCATTACAATACCAATCAAATGTCGTATTGTTGCTATTTCTATAACCTTTTTATAATCTCCTTTATGATATGTTAGTCCGTGCATTGCTTCTGTCTCACTTAAATTTGTTTGAGAACAAACATGTTTGATAATTTTATAATGTTGTTCGGTCCAAACATTTTTAGATATGTCTTGTACTGTATTATTAGATATATCTGAATTTCCACTGTTATCCATTTATAATATAATTAAAAATTATTTTAAATCGTATTAAACGATTCTGTATATTATTAAATAAATATGGAAGGATCTAAAGTTAGAGAAACAGAAGTTAGCAAAATGATGAGCGAAGTAAGTGAAGTAATTACTTCACATCTAAATAATTTCGTTGATCGTTTCGAGGAAAATAATAAAACAATGGTGTCTACAGTTGAAATACTCAAAGAATTGCCTATTATTAAAGATCTAGAGGATAGGCTCGCGAAGGTAACCGCTGAAAACACTCAGTTAAAAGCTAAAATAAAGGAAATGAAAAATAATAAAAAGCATATTATGCTACAAACAGAGGAAATAAATGTAGGCGAGGTACCTGTTAGTTATTCTGAAATCGATGCTTTAGTAACTACACAAATTCAGAATAAAAGTCTTGAATCCACGCAATATAGCGGAGGATTATATATGGATTATATGGCAAATCAATCAGATACAGATACTAGTGATAGCGATTCTGCGGATGATAATGATGAAAATCCTGAAAAAAAATGGCTGCATACGCCAGTACAGGGTACATTACTTGGTACATGGAGCGAGAAAAAAGATTCGAACAAGGGTCCCGCAGAGCTAGCACGCGATGAAGAAGGTGTGATTGAAATTATAACTAAAGAAGCTGACAAGGAGGAAGAAGCTCACGAGGAAGAAGCTCATGAAGAGGAAGCTGATGAAGATGATGAAGAGGAAGCTGATGAAGATGATGAAGAGGAAGAGGCTGAGGAGGAAGATGAAGAGGAAGCTGATGAAGATGATGAAGAGGAAGAGGCTGAGGAGGAAGATGAAGAGGAAGAGGAAGATGAAGAGGAAGAGGAAGAGGCTGAGGCTGAAGAGGAAGAGGAAGAGGCTGAGGAGGAAGAAGCTGATGAAGAGGAAGCTGAAGAAGATGAAGAGGCTGATGAGGAGGAAGAAGCGGATGAAGAGGAAGCTGAAGAAGATGAAGAGGCTGATGAGGAGGAAGAAGCTGATGAAGAGGATGAGGAAGAAGAATCTGAGGGTGAAGATGGCGAAGAACTAGAAGTTGAGGAGATCGAAATTGAAAATGTTATATATTATTGTACAAATGAAAAGGATGGTATTTTATTTGAATGTGGTGAAGATGGTGAAATCGGTGATGAAATTGGTCATTTGCAAAATGGAACTGTCTTTTTTTCCTAATATAATATAAGATGGTTTTACAAGAGATTTGTGCCCCAGCATTAATATATTTGGTATTTTCTATGACACAGGTTGTTATCGATACTGTAAAAGGTACGTACAACATAGCTTTTATAAAATTATGGATTACCCTAATTTTTACAATACTACTTAACTTTCTATGTAATAAGGGTTTAGGAATTGTTTCATGGATTATTGTTTTTATACCTTTTATTTTGATGACAGTCATTGTAACAATGATTTTATTTATGTTTGGTTTGGATCCAATAACAGGTAGAAAGGCGCGTGTAACTACATCGCATCCTACGCATCACAAACACCACAAACACCATAAACACCATAAACACCATAAACACCATAAACATCACAAACGCCATGATCCTAGATATTTAAGAACAAAACATCATCATAATAAAAAAGGGCAAAGTGCAGAGTATGCGCATAAATTTAATTCGGGATATGATGAATCTGATATATCTCCAGATACTAAAACTGCTTTGAGCGATGCCGTTAGATCTAGAAGTCATTTAGATAGCGATCCCTTACAAAAGAAACAATAAAAGTATTTAAAATGATAACAAATTATATAACTATTATGTTTTATGATTTGTGCTATTATATTCTTTTACCTTTAGCGTGCGCAACAGGAGCAGCTGGATTATATTATATTGCGGATCCGGTTGATGCGAAAAATAAAGCTTTTAATTTGTCATGGAGTATGACAAAATTTTACATAACATGGTCGGACAGACTAGGATTATTTGTGAACGAATATATGCCTGAGAGTTCGGATAGCGAAGAAGATGAAGAAGAAGATGAAAATGTTCCTACAAAATATTTTATATTTTATAACAATGAGCAACGGAATAGTTATATTGCAGATGAGATAAACGATGAAATAATGAAACATGTAGAGGATAATATTAAGCCTTCGATAATGTTTATTAGAAATAGAATTGGTCCATATCAGTACTATAAAAGGACATTCACACCTGAAGAAAAAAACACAATATATAGTACTTTAGCTGAAAAACTATTTATTCAAGTTGAATATGTAACAAAGGGAAAGGATGGTAAAGAAAATGTAATAGATATTCATTCAAATTTAACGGGGTTCTATGTAAACGAAAATATTATTTTGGATAAAAAGTTTTTAGAGTGGTATCTTGCGCAATATTATGAATTAAATGATATAGATGATTATGAACTCCGAATTTTTGATAAAGATGTTAATATGTTAAATTTGAAATCGACCCAAGCCATTAAAATCGAGAATGATTCATATTCAATCGTGGAGAGTTCGACAATCGAAAAGAAATCAAATGAAAAATCCGATGAGAGTGATAACGTATCAAAATACGAAGGAGCTACTGAAGAATAAATTATAAAAAGATATTAAAAAATTGACACATGAGTTTATTATAATGGATACAACAAATACAGTCATGAGTTCTTCAGCAGTGGTAAAACCCGAAAATAAACAATCACATCACCTGTTATATGATAAATGGGTTCTGTGGGCCCATTTACCACATGATACCGATTGGACTATTAAAAGTTACCAAAAAATAATGAATATTACCAGTGTTGAACACATGTTGTCATTGTATTCTGTAATGCCTGAAAAGTTAATTAAAAATTGCATGTTATTCCTTATGCGAGAGGGTATAAATCCTACATGGGAGGATCCTGCTAACAAAGATGGCGGATGCTTCTCATTCAAAGTTTCCAATAAAACTGTACCAAGTGTTTGGAAAAAGCTAAGTTATGTATTGGCAGGAGAAACACTATCTAATAATCATAAGTTAGGGAAAGTTATAAACGGTATTACTATATCGCCGAAACGATCATTTTGTATAGTAAAAATTTGGATGAAAAATTGTTCAATCCAAAATCCAAGCAAACTTACCGAAGTTCCAGGGCTTAGTGTCCAAGGTTGTATATTTAAAAAACATAAACCTGAATATTAATTTATTAACATAGTAAGTTACGTTAATAAATTAAATTTTAGCTATTATTTGTACGTGTTTCCTATAATAATCGCTATCTAATTTTAAATTGCGAATCACAGTATTTAAATCAAATACTTCATGTTCAGGAGTACCCTGTGGTATTTGATGATTTAATTGTACAAAATGTAAATGTAATCTCCAAAATGTTGGTGGAAAATGAAGAAGTGTATTAAATTTTTTACTTTTAATATAATTGGAAAACTTATTTCTAATATCTTCCAAGTATGGTATATCGTCTTTGGTCAAATCCAATAAAGATCTATAATCTTTTTTACACCATGCTGTATAGTGAAAACTATCATTTGTGTGTCTAGGATCAATCACTGTTATAAAATTAGAATGATGAAATACTGCGTGATTTTCAGTTACATCGCTCGGTATGATTTTCATTAATAATAATAATAATCATAACTTTACATCATTTATTTAATATGATAAATTTATAAAACAGCAAAAGCTGGACCAAGTCCTTCTACTATTTCTTCTTCCTCTTCCTCTTCAATCGGTCCATCTTCATCCCAATAATTAGGATCTACTTTTACTTCTGAATTGGGCAGTGGTGGTTTTTTCACCAAAACAGGATAAATAATATCAGGTGGCGTGTAAGGCGACGGCATGCTTCTATCATTGCAAAAATTACATTGTACATATTTAATACCATAATTATCTAGAATATGAGTATGTCGCCTTTGTTGGATTTTAAAATACGATGCTCGTTGTAATATAGATTTATCGGTTATATAAAAAGTTTTAACAGAAAACTTTGAAGATGCATATATGTATAAATCGCCCTGACCTGCAATCGCCGGTCTTTCTTTAGGTGTAAAAATGCTCATATAATTACCAATTTGTTTATTATCGCTAGTATAAAATTGTAAAAACAAATCTTCAGGTTCTCTAGGATATTTTGGAGGGCTATTAAACACATCAGGTTGATCGCCGCCATTTGATAGAAGTGGTATTTTATTAGACTGCGGATTTAAAGACGAAAAACTAGAGTTTTGAAATGCTATAGTAAATGGATTTGTACCATTTAGATAACTTGATAAATTATTTTGAAGTATAGTTTTTTGTTCAGAATTTAGCAAATCACCATTTATTCCCCCTGCAATATATGATACTGTTATTGACACAAGATCTTTAAAATCAAATCTTTTAGATTTGAGAAACCTACCTTGATGTTCACCATTTTCATCTATATCACCTGTACCTCCAAAGCGAACATGGTATGTTGTAGGTAATGGAGCTGCTAATGAATTGAAACCTGGCGTTGTGCCGCCAGTATTTGTATTATAAAACGGATTACTAGAATTGGGTCCAGACCATAATGCGGATGATTTAACGATTTCTACATTGTGATGATCTAATTGTGTTCCAGTAAAGGGGATAAATATTTCACTATTTATTAAAGAACCGCTTGAAAAGTCTTCTTTAAGAACATTGCATTGCTGCTCACCGCATTTTTTATTACAGTTATCTCTCCTCGATATATAAATATTCCCAACACCTCCAGCATTTTGTCTGTTTTTAGGTTGACGAATCTTACATACAGTAAGTGGATCAAAATTAACCACACGGTTACAGTATCGTTTGGCTGCTTCATCGCCTATTTTATTAGGGTCTAATTCATATAAGCAGCGCAATCCCTTATAACCTTGTCCACATGTTTGCAAACGAGAATTTACACGTCTACCCAACAATGATAATGTAGGGCCCTGTTTTCCAATTCTAGGGGCAGAACCAGCTTGCATTAATCCTGTTTGATTTGTCCATCTATTTTTTAAAGCTTTTCTAACTCTTTTCGCTCTTCCACTCATTATATTATATATTAGATAAATAATATAATTAATGCCCTTTGCAATCTGAAGGCAATGGTGCTAAACATAGTTTAATTGTACCCAATGATGCAACTGAATACTTTACTATTAAAGGTAAATCGTTTTCCAAAAACATCTCTATTGAATTACACAAATTGGTACATTTAATAAAATATCCTAGATTTTTTAATGAAAATTCACCTTGTATAACTTTGCTTTCATCCTGACTTTTAATAAATTCAGTTACAGCATCACTTTCAGACCTCGTGATCTCGCAAGTTGCAAATGGCCCAGAACACTTGAATATTAATTCATTTCCAACCGATTTTATTTCTAAACGATCGCTTAAATTTGAAAGATCGCGAATAATTTTTTGAAAATCAGAAGATGGTAAATTAATTATTGATGAGAATTCTACATCTGGTACATCTAATTCTTCCTCCTCCGGTTCAATTAACTTTAATTTTTGATTTTTACACTGTTTAATATCTCCGTTTTCAAATTTTAAACCCAGATGGTCTACGATCCCTTCACTATATTCAGATTCATTAATATAAATAGTAAGCGTATCATCATTATCTATGGTATTTATCAATTTAAATAAATGAAACATGTTAACGCCAATAACAATCTTTGGATATTTACAGTAATAATGCTCAAATTTTTCTGCATCTAAGAAAAGATGAGCCAAAATAGTATGCGATTTATCCATATTAACAATGCGGATACCATCAGGTTTAAATGTAATATTAGTTTCAAGCAAAATATCCTTTAATGCAGTCATTAGTGTACGAAAAGGTGCAATTTGTACAGTTTTTATCTCTAATACATTACCGTTATTTTGTGAGAGTGATGTCATAGTATAATATTTTTTCCGATTTAATCTTTAAATACTTATGCGTTCAATAAACGAAAATTAAATAAATTATTATTTTTAATATGAATGCAAGCACACAAACATATATTACTAGAGATAAAGCAGTGCAAGTACCATATCAATCTTCTGCAAATAATATTAATTTAGTTATAAGTGAGAATATTATTAATAATCAACTACAAGTAAATCATGTTAATCAGAATACAAATACATTCAAAACAAATTCAATCCTTTGTAGATATCATAAAGATTTTAACGAAAGAGGACATTCTATTTTTAAATGGAGAGATGAAAAAGAACTTCATGAAGACGTTGCTAAGAAAGCTGTTAACTCGCTTCAAAATATAGGAGTTTTGGCGCCTTATTGGTTAAATCGCAGAGCTTATTTTAAAAAAGTATAAATATAGTTTCGCAATATATTCTATGTTTGAAAAACTTCGATATTTCTGCTGTAATAAAGCAGAAGTTATAGATTCATCTTTGGGTGTAGAAATTATTGGAGAAGAAGAAGATCTGAATAATACAGAATATAAAATAATTGCGTTATTAGGAACTGGTGCCACTTCAAATGTATATAAAATTAAAAATATAGATACTGAGAAGTTATATACATGTAAAAAAATATCACTGCAAAAAAAAAGGCGCGCTTATCGTGAAATTAAAGTACTGAAAAAATTAAATTCTGATTTATTTCCAAAATTTAGAAAAATGTTTGTTCAAAATAATAATATGCATATTTTAGTTGATTATGTTGATGGTGTTGAATTATTTGAAGTGGTACGCGCAGGTTTAGAAAACGATTCTATTACAAAATACAGTGCTATAGAATATATCCTTTTTATGGGTAAATGTATTAAAACTTTGCATGATTTCGGGTTTGTACATTTAGACATTAAATTAGAAAACTTTCTTTTGATTAATAGTAATCCATTACAATTAAAATTAATTGATTTCGGTACAGCACATCCTTATACAGAAAGATTAAGTAAAATAGATGTTACCGTTGGTACAAGAGGGTATACTAGTTTAGAACTTTATAGAGGAAATTATAATAACAAATGCGATGTGTGGTCTCTGGGTGTGTGTTTATGGATTCTTCTAATATCTTGCGCACCTTTTAATCATAAAAATGTCCCTAGACGTTGTCAAGAAGAGGATTTCCCTTTTCAAGATTTTTATTTTCCTACTACTAGCCATTTATTTCATAAAGATAAGTTGGGGTGTGAATTATTTAAACTTATTAAAAATATGTTATCACCTTTTCCCTCTAACAGATGTACAATAGATTATGTTATTCAAAACCTGTCGTCAATGTCTGTATAATTTGATAAAATACTTAAAATTTAAGTTATGTATTTTATCAAATGTCTTTAGGAGAAATCAATGAAGAAATCTTTTCTATTTTTTCTACGTATAAAGGTTTGGATTTAAGATCCAAAATGCTTGAATTTATTAGAAAAGATTTAAGAGATAAAATGGAGTCTCTACTAGAGAAACAACGGAGATTGGAGAATTTAGAGTTAAATAGCAATGCTTATATTAATGATTTTCTTGTAAATTCTGAAATGCATTATATGTATATACCAAATTCTGAAATTTTCATTAGCTACAATGGCGAAGAGTTTAAAATTATAAATGAAAGTGAAATATTACATGAGATTTTATCAGGTATTTCACAGGATAAAACATTGGTACCTTGGAAATATAAAATTAAAAACTTAATAATGAAATCCATTAAAGACCGAGCTTTATTTGATATTATCCCTGAATCGCATACAATACAATTTGTATTGAATCATATAACACCATTACTATTAGATACTAAGGAAGAGGCTAAATATTTCCTGGCTTTACTTGGAGACAGTATTCTCAAGAAAAATATGGATATGATCCATTTGATAGAATTGCACACAAAGGAATTTATTACTGCTTTAGAAGAAAATGTTTTTCATCATTTTAAACATGCTCATCATATTAATACAACTTTTAAATACAATTGGCATGAACATCCATATGAAAAATGCAGAGTTTTGCATTTTACCAAATCAACCGCATCATCTAGTTGTTGGAGATCTTTTATTAAGTATCATATCTTAGACATATTAGCTGTAGCAGTGCATTATTCAAATAGATATAGTAGTTCAGAAGAATATATTCTCTCCAAATCAATTGGAAATCCTAAATTAGAAAGAATACTTTTCTTAAAAGATAAAACAAAACTAGAATTGGTTACCGATTTTATTTCAAAAAAAATAATTTTAGTAGATGACAAAACACTTTCTATTGGATGGAATGAAATGTATTATATCTGGAAAATATATTTGTATGAAAATGAATTACCGAATATTTTATTTAAGAATACATTGAAGGAATTAATAAACAAGCAAATTACATTTGATGATAATAAAGGATTCCTTGGAATTACAAGTCCTCATTTATTATTTATAACAAATTTGAAAGAATTTTGGTCTAAAAATATTGTATCAATCGCAACCGATGAATTTGAAATAAGTGAACTCTGTGATATATTTAATACATGGTTGGATGAAAAACAAGACAGTGAATCAATTAGTGAGAAAAATATGGAAACATTGCTTGATCACTTTTATTCTATAAAAACACCCAGTTCAAAGATAATTCAAAATGTTAAATGTTTATTATGGGATAAGCAGACCGAAATGAAAACTATAATAGATGATATCAAATTATCGTATAAATTTTATCCAGAAATGTATGAAAAAAGCGTTCAATGTGTATATATGGATTATTGTTCTAAAGCAAAGGCTAAATTTAACTACAAGACTGTAAGTAAAAAATACTTTGAAAAATACATTAATCAAGTAATACCTGATAAATATATAAAAAAAAAGAGAATCCTAAATGATTATTGGATCAATTAACGACGTCTACGACTACGTGAGCGTTTACCACCCTTTTTACGTCTTTTATAACTAGGTTTCTTAGCGAAACGACCAGTTCCATAAGCACGGTCTTCCCAACGTATCCCCTTAATAGAATGAACCTTGCGTTTACGAGTACCCCTGGCCTTACGTCGGCTTTTACGAGAACCCTTGCCATCTTTGCGAACAAAGCCAAATTTACCTTTACGGGTAAAGTAACCTTTATTGTGAAGACGTTTAAGCATTTGAGGTCCTTTGGCTGATTTAGCTCTGGAAACAATTTTCTTATGTTTATTGTATTTAAGATCTTTCTTCTTCAAATTACCAGCGGTTTTGTAAGCAGTTCCGTGCATAACTTGGGCACGGGAACCGATCAATATTTCGAAAATGACACCATTGATATGGTATTTTCCATCACTGTGCTTCATGTGCTTTTTCATTATATATCTTGTTGAGAAAAAAATGTTCAAGACCAGTAAATATCCTAAAGTTTATTGTTTTGATATAAAATCTATACGCACGATTTGCCAAAGGTCCAGATCTATGTTTCATCAACGGGCGCCAGTTGCACATCATCATGATTACTTTCACCATCCAGCACTGTACCGAGTGGCGTGTTACAATAATCCCACGAACGGCGATAATCATGATAAACACCTGATTCTTCTTGAATAGATCTACGAAATGTCCACCCGAAGCGAGTATCAATATACCCTTCAGCTGCAATACGTTTCCATTGCCATTGATCATCATGGTCTTCTGGAGTAGTTTGGTTATTTTTCATAATTGAGGATTTCATTATACCTTCATAGAATAAATCAAAACAGGGAACTCCTCCAAATTTTGTACATACTTCCTTTAATTGGTCTAAATTAAATGTAAGATTATTAAAATATGCATTTTCATGTTTAGTATTTTTATATTTCATATATTTTATATACCCGGGTATTTCGCCGTCATTTAAGAATATATTAAATAAAGTCCATTGTTTGTTTGATATACCTAATTCTCGCATTAAGGTAATACATCCATTTTCTATCTGCATGGGAATTTTATTATATGGCGAATCTTCTGCAATATTAAATAACATTTTAAAGACATTTGCACCTTCTAGGCGAGGGTTATATTTGAGTTTGTTAAAATCAATGAAAGCAAAAGAACCATATGCAAATATAGCCTTTCCTATAACTTCAGATTCTTTTTCTATTGTTGTAATAATATTGTTTAAACAATGATAGACTTCCATAGTGTCAAAATATACTTACAATTTTAAGTTGTGCCCTCAAATTCAATTTTATAACCATTATATATATAAGAAAATTATGAAATATATAATGGTTAAAGATAGATTTTATATTGCTAGAGAAGAAGTGAAAGCATTAACGCAACTTTTAAAAGAAGCACGTGATAGACAAAGACTTTTATTAAAAAAAGAAAATCAACAAGGTTGGTGGGATTGGTTATGCGAATGGATAGGTTATTAATGCTTGCCCCTGGTTCTTTTCCTGCGCTTTTTTTTACGCCGACGTCGTCTCTTCGTTTTTCTTTTTCGGCCCATACCTACTCTTTCTTCACTATCTCTTCTTTCAAGAGCAGGTGGACGTACTCCGGGAGGGGAGTTGTCCATAATCCTATCTCTATAATATCTTATTGTATTTGCAGCAGTTTCTAAATGACCAGGTATAGCTTCTACAATATCAGCAACATCTTGTGTAGTTGTATAGCGTCCTGGAAATTGTTCTGCTATATTAACAATGGGAATACTAGTTTCTAAAGCAGGATCGCCTGAAAACATTATAGGTCTTGGGCCACCAACAAAAGATGGTCCCCAATCATGTATAGTTCTTCGAATAGATCTATCAATAGCTGGT